>Ga0315914_1001733_pt1 | contig 33177 bp, 13 predicted proteins | sample MpolenodulesMG_FD_203920 | JGI IMG/M metagenome (GOLD analysis project Ga0315914, IMG submission 203920) | Medicago polymorpha root nodule microbial communities from Los Angeles, California, United States - elongated nodules | ecosystem: Host-associated > Plants > Roots > Nodule | place: USA...
CGTGTTTGGTTCGCAAGGGGAGGGGAGGGGGAGGGATTTGAAAATTATTTTACTGTTTTACCCTTAAACTTAATTAAATAAAAGAAACTACTTAATTTTACAATTTCGGGGGCCAACCAATGACAAACACACATCTTCCAAGAACCAACTGAATCCTTGTCCCTAGCCACTCAAGATGGTTCTCATGGGTTTCCATTCACGAATGCTAAATCCGTAACATTCCCGAATCTTCCAAGAACCCTAGGGTTTACAAATACTACAAAAACTCTATCGTCAAGTTTTTCAGATTCAATCCCAACAGAAAAATCACATTCACCAATGTTCGCAAAATCCTAGTCGGTGACGTTGGTTCCATTCGAAGAGTCTTTGATTTTCTTGAAGCTAATCAATTATCATCCTTCTTCTTCGCTCAGTAAACCTCTCAAATGGGAAGATAAAGATGCTAAACCCGATGCAGCGTCAAATTCTACGGAATCTCCTTCTCTGGTGCCTGCCAATGAAGCTAAGAGAATCCGTAGTGTCTGCATGGCTTGCTTTGCCTGTGATAAGAATAATATGACGTTGTGTGCGAGGTGTTTTATTCGTGGAAACTATCGAATTGGTATGAGTAATACAGAATTCAAGAGAGTGGAGATAAGTGAGGAGACAAAAAATGAATGGACTGAGGAGGAAACGCTGAATCTTCTTGAAGCTATTACAAATTTCGGGGATGATTGGAAAAGGGTTGCTCATCAAGTTGTTGGTAGGACCGACAAGGAATGTGTTGCTCGTTTTCTAGAGCTTCCTTTTGGCGATCAGTTGAAGCCTCCCGTTGATGCTGAATGTGAATCCGAAATTGTTGCGTGGGTAAATCTAGTAAGCGAATGTGTCTCACACCTCTTACGGATGCTAGCAATCCTATCATGGCTCAGGCTGCTTTCCTTTCTGCTTTGGCAGAGACGGAGGTTGCACAAGCTGCAGCTCAAGCTGGTCTGACAAGTTTGTCCAATGTTTACAAATCAACTAGAATTAATTACCGGTCATTTCCAAGGAATACATTGCAGCAAGATGCTTCTGTTGCATCCGATGGTGGTAATGCTTCAAATTCATTACAGCTTGAGAAGGAAGAATCAGACGTGGAAAAAGCTTTTTCTGAGGCTATAGAAGTTCAGATGAAAAATATCCAGGACAAGCTTATCAATTTTGAGGATTTAGACGTGCTGATGGAAAAAGAACGCCAGCAGTTGGAGCAAACGAAGAGTTTGTTTTTCCTTGATCAGCTCAATCTCTTATTTCGTAAAACATCTGCACCAACGACCGGCGAAGGCAATCATGTAAAAAGTAATTGATGACTGACGAGTATTAGTTAGCTATTGATCTTAGGCTTAGCTGAGTGTGTGTTCAATTTTCCTTTTTAATAGTGTGCACTCTGTTTGCTTTTCTTGTGAAATCACTATAGAAACGGTATGAAAGTTTCAAATATATTTTGTTTATGCTACATTTATCTACCCTCCCACCCCAAGGGTAATGAAATAAGGAAAAACTTCTTGTTGCAAATATAAATTATGCATTTATTCTCTAAAGATCATTGCATGTAAAAATCAGTTTTATGCATGTAATTCCACCTATCATTTTTTGAAATCATCATCACCATCATCTTCTCTATCAAGTTTGGTGAGTCTTGTCTTAGATTTTTACTTTTGATGTGAGAACATCTTCTCCAATAAGAGCTATATATATGTGCTTGCTGTGGAGTTGATATCTTTATATGCATGTGTACTAATTAAATTATTCATTTATTCTCTAAAGATCAATGAATGCATTTAAGAATAAGTTTATGCATGTAGTTCAGGAAGATGAATAGATGGGGTTTATTTATTATTCAGGAAGGATTTGCTTGTTTTTATCTATTAAATTCAGGTTTCCATGTGTTTGTAAAATTAGGTTTAGTTAGGAGTAGTTAGATGAAATGGGCCATTGTGATTTATGAGTTAAGAAACGTGTTTTATGCATAATATATTAGATGAAATGCATATAACAAGTCACAACACTTTTTGTGCGGCAAAATGCCTACTTGTTTGTCAAATTTGTTTCCTTTACTTTATTGCTACCTTTTTTCTTTACTTTCTATTATAATCTATGTTATTATATGAGTATTAATTGAAAGCCTCCATAGTTCATTGAATAAGCGTATTGTTTGTAACTTACTAAGTCATACCATGAAAGAACTTTCTTTCCTTTCTCAATCCAGATTCATAGATCTAACATCCTTTTGGTTCTATCTAGTCCATATTTAATACGATTGATAAAAAATATTATCGTTAACAATATTCTTAAATATGATTTATCGATTCAATGTTGACATGGCGTTATGGGTGATTTTATTTAAGGGTCCGACTAACCGGTGCCCCCAGGGCACTCGTTAAGCATACCATAAAAGAGAATTATTACCATAAAAGGAAACTGTTTTTGACTTTATTATAAATTAATTACACAATTTTAATGCATTAACTACTATATAATTTCTTTTTTCATATCTTTAACCAGTGCCCCGGAGGCACCGGTTAGCATTTCCCTTTATTTAAAACCATCTTGGAGTAAGTAGTTCCTTTGTGTTGTATATGGAAAATGATTTTTCTACCAAAAAAAAATGTGGAAAATGAATCATGAGGAATAACATTGTTAATTATTTTGTGTCGTCATGCACTTGGATGTGGATTTTGACATTTCCTTTGCAGTTTTCCGATGAGTGGGAATTATATTGGTAATCCCTCCTGACTTGTTCTCTCTATTTGCTATTCTACTACACTCTTTTAATGGCAAGAAAGCTAGAAGTGGTTTGCAACTTATTTGGCACGCAACTATTTGCTTGATAAGGAAAGTTAGGAATGATAGATTGTTCAAAATTTGTGTCGTTATGTCTATCAAGTTGTGGATAAATTCAAGGTTTTTTCATGGCCATGGTGTTTAGGTAGAATGCCCAAGAGTCCGTGTTTACTTTTATGCGGGAGGTCATTTATTTTACTTGCGAGATCTCAATTCGGTGGCTGTGCTACAATCGATTTTCTACATTTGGTTCGGTGGTTTTTAGTGTCTACTGTTGTGGTTTGCATTGTAATTCTCAGTACTGTCATTTGTTTTTCGTCTGATATAGTTTATGAGACTCTGCTTTGTGATACCTACTGAATTTAGGGGTCCAATATGTAGGGGTCTGTTGTGTTTTAGTTACTCTTGGTATAGCTTTTTTCCCTAGTGGTATGCTCTTTGTGAGCATTGTGTCACCTAGTTTAAGGTGGGGCTTCTGTTTTTGCTACAGGTACAGGTTGGCTAGTCTAGTGTTGTGTTTAATGCTATAGCTACTCCCTCCGTCCCGCAATAGATGACCCATTTGAAAATATGTAATTTTGATCTAACTTATTTTGATCATAATTTTCTACTAATATACAAAGATAAATAATATCATATAAGATGTCATTAGATTTATCTTGATGAATATTTTCAAAATATCAAATTTTCATAATTTTTTCTAATATATTATTCAAGATATTTAAGCTCAAAATTATTCATTCGCATGCGTAATAAGGTCAACTGTGTCAAGTATTACGGGACGGAAGGAGTATTTTGTAACACTTGACACGTAACTTGGTACTCCTTGTATCAAGTTTGAATGTTTTAATAAAATTTGCTGTTAAAAAAAATGAACCATGAGGAATATTTCAGTTGTAAGAAGAAGTATGCTTTCAATTCAAAGTCGTCTTTAATTTGTGTACAAGTTTTTATGTGTTGGACAATGAACATCAATGGCTTTTGCGTTGTACTTCTATTTTGGCTTTCAATTTGTTTTTTCAGGAAGAACAATCACGGTGTTTGTGAAAGATGTCTAGGAAAGAGTTACGTGTGTATCACGGAAAAAATAGGAGAATGGATGATCTTATAAGGATCTCTCTGCAGGAAGCTCCAACCAATGATTTCCAGGCCACATCCATCAAGCATCATCGAGCGGAGGTTTCACGTGCATCAACTACGCCTCCTGTGCAATATTCTAGACGGAGTCTGCCTAGTTCTTCTGGAGGTGTGGGCATGGATGATATGTGGACATCATTTTATACTGAGATCAGTGCTGATGGTGATGCATCTTTAATCTGGCATGACGATTTTCCACTTGGAGACCATACTGACAAGCACTTCAATATGGAAAAGTATCATGAAAAAGTTAAGGAATTGGGATTTGAAACGGCACTCCAAACCAGCCCAATGGATTGCATTCGTACGAACTTTCTTCTTCGTGTTATTGGGCAAAAGTTTAGCGATATTGAAAAGGAAAACAAAGCTTTTGTTGGAGAGATTGCTGAGTTAAAAAAATTGGTGATTAGTCTTAAAGATGAATGGGATAAATTAAAGAAAAATTTGGACGAATTAAGCGTAGAAAATTCCAAGAGTAATGTTAAATTACTGATCAAAGAAGATAATCACTGGGTTACAGTTGACAGGTTGAAAGCTGAAATTGAAGAATTGAAATATCTAATCTCATTGCACGCGGTAATGCAAGTTATATGTGTTGCATCCAGACTTAAACCTTGATGAAGCTGAATGGAGTAAAATTATGTGGCCATTATCAACTTTTGTAGCTGGACTCATATATGTTTTTGATTTAGTTACAATTTTGAAGTGTTACTAAATCTCATATATGTTGTAGTGTGTTTTTGGACTCCTTCGCTTTTTGTAAATTCGTGTATATATTATGTTTTTCTTTCCTCTATATCGAGTTTTCTAAATTTGAGTATAGAAAGAGAAACATAAGGGTATCTAAAAATGGATTGTAGGAAAAACTGAAAAATACAATAAAATAAAACTTTGCTACTTCTTCAATGCAATTGAATAATGCTGTTAATGTATTATGAAGAAGGTTCAGTCTCCAAAACCAACTCTGCTACGGTATCCTGGTGAAGAAGGTTCAGCCATAATAAGCTGTATGAAAAATCTCAAACCTGCATAAATGCCAAAAACGCTTAAAAGATCTAGGTTAGGTTGAGTCCATCCGGTTGCAGTGCCTTGTCTCAGTGCATTTGAAAAAGAGCTTCAGAAACAGTTCCATAGTAAATAGAGTCATCAATAAATCATTATCTTGATGAGATATACACGGTTATCAATTATGGGGTTGAAATGTTACCCGTACTGCCAGTGAAAAGATCATCAAAATAAAGCTCGACCACACCACACAGCTCAACCTGATCATCAACAAATTCACCATCACTTCTTTGCAACGTAGATATATGATTTTGCTTCCTTTTTGCACTGACCATGATATATGATTTTGCTTCCTTCTTTGCAACGTAGATATATGATTTATATTTGTTCGTTGTCTCCAAAATGCATCCTCCTCGGCAAAGAGATAGTCATGCATTGTCTAGTGTCAATGTATCGCTTAACCGCTTCTTTATCCTCCTTCTCTCTAAGTAGTTCTATTTCTCTTCAACATTCTTCAATTGTCATCTTAAAACTTAATGCTCAGCCTCCACCTTTCCAAATCCTTCCTACAGCTGCTAATTTTATAAAGACACTCTCCACCCCCGTTGCCATTCCAACCCATAACCATAAGTGCTACATCTTCGATATCTTCTTCCTCATCAAACCATGTGTTTTCGAAGTTGAGCAACCTTCTGATTATGCTTCTCTCCTACTCCAAGTGCGTTGATACCCTTTGTTGTGAATTCGTTGAAAATAACACCAATAAAATACTTGATGTGTGGAGCAAGTAATAATCAAGCAACCAAAACAAAGTGTATGGAAGTTATAAACACAAGCAAAAGTAGGAACCAGCGAGAAAAAGAAAGAAGAAAACACACAAAATTTGTTTACCCAGTTTGGTCCAATACTGACCTAGTATGAGGGAGAGAGCAGAGTAACTTTACAACAGAGATATCAAAGGGTTACAAGAATAAGTCTTCAAACCTAATTCTACCCAAAGTCTCAATCTCTTCCCGTGACCAAGATATTCAATCCTAATAGTGTTTCCCAAGATGAATCAATCACAACCCTAGTGTCTCTCGCTTAGAGAAATCTCTCTAAACCCTAGTTTGTTGTTTGTTTCTAAACCCTTGTTTTCAGTCCCCTCTATCTCAAGGTTTACTATGATACAAGGTCTATATTTATAGTAAAAGTATCACTTAAAATTTGGAACAAATCTGCACTGAAAAATATGTTTTTGTTATTCGCCTCCAGCGCACCAACGTGGCACGTTGCGATCCCATCATGGCACGTTTTTTCCAGTGACTTGTTTCAGGAACATCTTCAGCAAACGTGGCACGTTGCTTCCAAACGTGGCACGTTTTATCCAGAACCTGATTTAAAGTTAACTCTCACACCCTTTCAGCAGTATATCCATTAAATTGCAATCCAATACTGTTTCTTTGAACCCTTGAATTCCTGAGGAGGGTATTCAAATTGGCTCGTTTTATCGTCATTTGAAAAGGTATTGTTGAAATCTCACATTATACACCACGGAAGATTGTTGACCTATGATAAGGTTCTTACAAGTCTCATGAGTCTCTTCTTCTTTCCATGTTTGAGTATATGTTTAACAAAAAAAACAAAGCAAATATAATTCTACACTAAATGGAACTCATCCAATCACTTACCCTATATTTTATTTCTCCTAACTCTCAATTCTCAAACCACCCATGATTTAATGTGACCAAACTAAATTGAGGAGTGCTATATAGCACGAAGCTTTTGTCGTGCAAAACACACGAAGGCATGCTTGATTTACAAACACACTTTATAGGCTTGTTTTAATTATTATTTTAATATTAAAGAGAAAGGAAAATAAAAAATGCTCCAAAATTGATCCTCATAATCGTGGCAGCATATGATTCTAGTACCACTGTCAACCGCATGCACATCACCTCAACTTTTGTTGCCATCTTTGTCATAGAAATTGTCTTTGCATCTCACTGTTTTTTTGCATCCCACTGTTCTTGCTGTCATTTATGGTCGTATAAAGAATGAAACTGTTTCATCTAAGCAAGAGAAAGATCAGAGCGATGAAGCACAACAAAGGTGAGAGGATAGAAGTACCATTACAGGAAGTGCATGGCTAGCTAAGTTAATTACTTGAACAGTTATAAAAGGATGTATCAATATCGATTGAAAATATAAAAGGAGGATATGAAGATGAAAACCCAACCTAGAAATAGAGAGAAACCCTTATATATGGAGGTTGTTACCACATTCGTGTGTGTAGCACGAAAATATTTGTCATGTCATTTAGCATTTTTCAACTAGTCATTTAGCATTTTTCAACTAAATTATCATTGCCTAAATAATTTTCTCTCTTATTTTCACCTTAAAACTTAAGTCATTAGATATAAGAATCATTTTACTTATATTTCTCAACATTCAATTTTCTATTTAATGTAGGACTCTTACTCATGTTTCACATACACATGTGGCTCTCAAGTGTGCGTCCACTCATTCATTTGGAGTTGCTCTCTCTCAAGTAGAAATTTTTCGTTCACTTACACTTGCAAGGACACATCATACATTTAGCTACCACATTATTGTTTTTGAAATGTTTGGTTAACATAAGGACTAAATTAAAAACGTTTACAAACTAAAAGGACTTATGTGTGACCAAAATAACTTAAATGATATATTTGTTACAAACCTCAAACTTAAAGGACCCCTGATATAATTTACTCTAATATAAACCCTATCATAAAATATGAAACAACACAAAATAAAATAAAAATATTTAAAAAATTGTTAAAGTCAATAAAGTATGGTTATTTAAAAGTGGATTTTATACTCTAAATTAGAAAATTATAATAATATTTAAATTTAATTATCATTGATTTTTAAATTATAAAAAAATGAAACTGTTTTTCTTAAATGGTGGTTCAAACATACTTTATATCCTAAAAATATTTATTTATGTTAAAATAGATTAACATGTAGTGAATATTTAATTATTAGAAGATAAGGTTTTAATTCAAACATCTCATAAAGAAAAGGGATATAAAATTTACTTTTCAAAGGAGGAGAGTGTATATTTTAACATAAGAGGGAAAAAGAGTGTAATTCAAACTTCTTTTAAAAGAGGAGAGTGTAGTTTACTCTTTACTTTATTATAAGATTTACTTATTCAAAAAGCTATAAAAATAAATCACAATCAATTGTCTTTTAAGAAAACAAATAATTGTTAGGATTACAAATAATATCAGATTTTATTTTAATTTACTTAATAGCTTTAATTGGGGAAATTTACTTCAAATTCATAGTATAATATTAAAATAACTTTGACCGTTTTTTTGACTTAGTCGTGAGAATAATAAATGCATATTTGACTGTTCTTTTGACTTAGTCGGTGAGAATAATAAATGCATATAACTTTGTAATCCCCACCTTGACTTGGATGGTAAGAATAATAAATGCATATAACCTCGTAATCTGCGCCTCAATGTAAATCTTAGCTTATAAATGTCATGCCCGTATTTACAAATTTTTGCAACACAACTTTTCTTTCACCATCTATCATGTTTTCTTTCGCGTTTCTTTTCTCACCATGGGAAACTTGGTCCTTGCACCATGAATTTCCTGCTAAGGTTTATGTCTTGACGGTGAATTCTCTCCTCCAAAAAACACCATTCTTGTTTTCCACCCCCCACACCCAATGACTCAAACCCACTCCCCCTCATTTTCATATCTCCCTACTTCTCAAACCCAGAAAATGTTTTGAAAATTTCCAACAGCAACCTGATCACCATCACCACTCTCCACCTTATCATTCTCTTTCAAATGCTTCAAAATACACTCCATTGCAAACTCAGACTCCTTCAACCTCCATTCAATCAAAACATTTTCTTCCTTTGAAACAATCCAAAACAAATCCATTAGCCCATAAATTAAACCCAAAATTAATCAATTTCCTCAAAACAAAATAAATATGCATGGTCATTACATGAGACTAGTTAATCATGTATTGGAAAATAACAACCTCTCGTTGGTTAGATAAAACCACCACAAACCCATAATTAGCATAAATGGGCATGATCATTTTTTGATCCTGTAGATGTCGAATATATTAGGTTGGTGGAAGAATCTGTTTTACTGATGTTGAATATATTAGGTTGGTGGAAGAGTCAGTTTGACTGAATTTAGTTACTGCAAATTTTTGTGCTCATTTTGGAGATGGATCACAACTTGAATCTTGATTTATTTCACCATGTATCTTACAATTTATAATAAGATTTGCTATAAGATTTAAAAAATATATCGGGTTATTAATGATGTTTCAAATCTAAATTTACAATTTAGTTTTTCAATTAACCTTTTAGATTTTGTTTGAACTAGTCACTTCTATGGACATTATCATGGAAAAAGACTCATCTAGAGATATGATAATCTAATCAACCTTTGTTTACGTTATTAAAAAAATGTGAAGCCTTTTATTATTGCTACTCTTGAGTCTCGAATGACTGTTGTTTGCAGTGTATTGTGGAAATTGGATAAAGGTAAATTGAATATAATTAGGAAATACACTCCCTTTAAGTCAAGTTATGAAGAAGGTCATAAACTTGATGTTTTAGTGGTTGTTGAATAGTTCATGTCCAAATAATTCAACATTTTAGTTATATATCATTCTTGGTAAAATCTCTTGCAAGTGCTTCATTCTCTCTTAACAATGTAGGATTTATATTTTCATTAAGTGTCCATAATTTAATGTCTAAAAATATCGAATAAGAATATATCTCCAATTGATAAAACCTGTGAAAAAAAAGATATATTTGTTTATAGGGGAAATGTTAATGAGTGCTCCGGGGCATTCTTTAAGGCATTTAAATGGTAATTTTTTATGAAGATATGTGTAATCAATGCATCGAAAATCAAAATACTTAACTTTTTTATAAAATAATTTCTTCATTTAAAATGCTTAAATGCCCGGAAACACTCGTTAACAAGACACTTGTTTATATAAAGGGTTAATAAGACTGTCAAATGTATTTAGTTTTTTTAAGAATGCAAAAAGTCATTATTATGATTGAATTTCTTTTGACCAAGTTATGATTGATTTCTAGAAAAGATGAATAAGAATAAAAATTAATATCATCGAGTTTCTTGCTTCAATTAAGTCATATGTTTGGTTGAGACCAAAAATTGTTGTATATTTTGAGTACCAAACATGTTACTCGTGGTATTCAAATTTATATTTGAGATGTTGATACCGTCTTAATAATCTATTTGATATTTAACAAATGACGATTGGTTCAATTGGTAAGGAGTTGTCTCATCCGCAAGGTCATAGGTTCAATTCTTTCTACCAATGTGAGGATCTCTTTGGTGGTGATATGTTAGCGCTCAAAGGTCTTCTTTGATCCTAATGATCCTTCTAAGCCAAACTTTTCCTCATAAAAAAAAACTATTGATATTTATATTGCAAATAAAAATGATTGTTTTCGGAGAATCCTCTGTATTTTATTTATTTTTTGAAATAAAATTTTCTAAATTATTGATTTCTAAAGAAGAGTGGATATTATGCTATTGATGCCCCTTTGGACCTGGGTTCGATATTCATAGCATAAAGTTCTATTTTTGCAACAAATTATCTCTATGAATTGATTAATGAGTTTCACAAAATGATTGATCGATCGAAAGTGTCTGAGTTCAATTCATTAGTTAGATAATTTTTTGTCACACCTAATTTACCTTTCACCTAAACATAACACCAAAGAAGAATCTCTATAAATTCATATAATAATGAGCAATGTTATTTGAACAAGCATTTCTTGTGGCAATTTGTTGGACAACCAAATTTTACAAAGAAGTTTAGGTAGTGGCACAAAAATCAAAGCAATAGAGAGAAAGTAGAATGATCATGTGAATATAAGATAAAAAGTTGTTAAAAAATGATTGTTCAAATATCATTTCTCTATAATAATTACTTCAACGATGGGATGTCTTTTAACATCTTCAAAATCATTTTTATTTAGTACTCATCTGATCCATTTGAATTGTTGTTTTAGGGTAATTTATACATAGCAAGAAAATCAATAAATTTTATTAATTTTGATGGATTCGTTTAAACTTTTTCCTTAATAGTTAAAAGTATGACAAAAATACCATTTAATTTGATACGGGATAAGTTCTAATGTGAACCATTTTCTTTTTGAGTAATTATCTATAAACACCCTTTTTTTCATGGGAACTTCTACGGTACACTCACAAAGTGAGATGTACCGGTACTCTTTCTTCATAATTTTATAAATAAAAGATCATTTGTTGTGTAATAAATAGCTATTTGTCACTATTTATATTTTATAGAACGTCATTTTATAAGAAAAAACATCATTTCATTGTTTATAAAAATTATTGTAATTTTTTTTACATATTATCGTAAAATATAATCAATGTTCACAATTATGAGTGATAAAAATTCAAAAAAAAATTTTTTTATTTCGTTGACACTTTTGATGAATAAGATTTAGTTATTATAATTATAAGTGATAAAAAAATATATTTTTCTTCAAAAAAACAACTCATTTAGTTATTAAGTTAAAGAATGAGTGTACCAATACACTCAAATATGTTGAGTGTATCCTAGAATTTGCCTTTTTTCATACCACTTTATAAACACCCTTTATTATCCAATCAAACACTGTCATCTGTCCAAGTGGGTCCCACAAAAAAAACTCTTCCTCCATCACTTTCATCCACTGATCCACCTCTTCTCTCTCTCAAGTTGTTTCCTCTTCTCTCTGTCAACAGACCTCACCAAAGCCTCTCAACAAAGCATTCATGATAGAGAGATGAAGTATTTGGATTGATTTATGGAGAATTAGAATGGGTTTTGTTGTTGATGATGTGAAAGTGAAGAAAAATGCATTGTTGTGAAATTTGAGTTGCTGATGTTACAACAGAATTTGGAATTGAAAGAGTGAGAACGATTGGTGTGGTGGCGCACAACAGTGGTGGTGGAAGTGACGGCTGAGGTGTGGTGGGACGTGGGAGAAGAAAGAAGGGGAGCGTGTTCTGTGTTGGGTTACACTAAAAAGAGATCGTGTGAGAGGGTGAAGGAAGAAGAGTGAAGGAAGGCGAGGTTGACGCTGGCGACGGTGGCGGTGACGAATGCGGTCGGTGAGAGAAGGAAGAAGAGGCTTGGTGGTGGTGGTGGTGCTGCTGGAAGTAAATGAATGTGTGAGAGAGTGAAGGAAAAGTGTGTAAATTGACAAAATTACCCTCCTAATACAATTAATAAAAAATGTTAAATGGGAGGTGTACAAGGTGGTTTGCTACCTATGATTGTACATGTATCAGTGCTCGGCCACCCATTCTATTATCGGCCATCCTTTCACCCTCATCTCCATTAGCATTTTAATCCCATTATTTTTAATTGCATAATTTTGGTCTCTCATTTCAATTAAGTAAACCATCAAATTGGTCATTGTCTTTGTGCCAAATTCTTAATTTGGTCTTTGACTCTATTAATAACTCAAAATGATTCTTGTCTTTGTCAAACGTCTATAAAAAATAGAATAAAATCGTCATTTTTAGCTCCAATCAAGGCTGATTTGGAGTTGGAGGACGCAGGCCCGGCTGATTCGGTGTTGAACAAAACTAACTTGACAAAGATAGAGACTATTTTGAGTTATTAATGAAGTCAATGACTAAATTGAGAATTTGGTACAAAGACACGACCAATTTGATGAATTACTCCATTTCAATTTGTTTATCAATGCATTCTTTCTATATATTACCCGAACATTCCATTCTTTCTATGCACAAATCTGAATTTCCTTTAGTTGAGAATCTCCTTTAATGTGATCCTTGGTGCGTGATTCTATGAGACAAATCAATCAACATTTGGTTTTAAATATCATAATATTCGTAAATTATTAAATTGAAAATATGATCGTGCTATAAAAAAAAAAATTACTATATTTAGTTTGTTAATGAATGTCAGCATGGATAGAGAATCCAACAAATATCCATCCATGACTTTAGTAGAACTAGAAGCCTTAGGATAGGGGTAGATATTAATTATACTCTTGAGGGTAAAATGGGAAAAATATTTCATTTAATATATTCCACTTCATTCTACTACTCCCTCACACTCACTCTCGAGACATACACCAACAATGTCTCTCTGCAAAACAAAGAAAGAGACACAAAACAGTCTCATGCTCAGCTTGAATTAGAGAAACCAACATCATCATCATCATCATCATCTTCTCCTTTAAGTTTGGTGAGTCCTGTCTAAGATTTCTACTTTAGATGTGAGAACATCATCTAAAATTAGAACTATGTGCTTGCATGTGTTTGTTTTGGAGTTGATAGCTTTACATGCATGTGTACTAATGAAATTATGCATTTTTTGCTCTTAAGATCAATGCATGCGTGGAAGATCCCTTCAAAAAAATCAATGCATGTAAGAATCAGTTTTATGCATGTAATTCCACCAATTGAGGTTTCATGTGTTTGTAAAATTGAGTAGTTAGATGAAATGGACCATTGTGACTTAAGGATCATGGTTTGTGCATTATAATGTTTTCCTAAAAAAAAACATGTTTTGTGTGGCAAATTGGCAATGCCTACTTGTTTGTCAAATTTGTTTCCTTTACCTAATTGTTACCTTTTTTTTCTTTTCTTTTTATTATAATTGGCATTATATGAGTATTAAATGTTGTCATGGCCTTATGGGTGATTTTAGTTTTCCATTGATGATTGTCAAGTGCTTTAAATCCTTTGTTAATAAACTATTGAGGAATTTAATTAAAATCATCTTGGAGTGAGTAATTCCTTTGTGTTGTATATGGAAAATGAATCATGAGGAATTATATTGGTAATTATTGTGTTTTTATGCACTTGGATGTGGCTTTTGACATTTGCTTTGCTGTTTTCCGATGGTAAGGGATTTATATTGGTAACCACTCCCAACTTGTTCTCTCTGATTGCTATTCTAATCAGCAGTTTTAATGGCAAGAAAGCTAGAAGTCATTTGAAATATTTAGCACGCAACTATTTGGTTGATAAGGAAAGTTAGGAATGATAGATTGTTCAATAATTGTGTCGTTATGGCTTATCAAGTTGTGGATAAATTCAAGGTTTTGTCATGGCGATGCTTTTAGGGATAATGGCTAAGAGTCCGTGTTTACTTTATGAATGGTCTTGGGATCCAATAAGTTTATACGGGAGATAATGTATTTTACTGGCGAGATCCCAATTCGGTGGCAGTGCTATGATCGATTTTCTACATTCCGTTCGGGGGGTTTTTAGTGTCTACTGGTGTGGCTTGAATTGTAATTCTGTGTACTGTCATTTGTTTTTCGGCTGATATGGTCTATGAGCCTCTGCTTTGTGATACCTACTAAAGTTAGGGGTCCAATATGTAGGGGTCTGTTGTGTTTTAGCTGCTCTTGGTATAGCTTTTTCCCTAGTGGTGTGCTCTCTGTTTGCATTAACATGGTGCTCCTTGTACCAAAGTTTGAATGTTTTAATAAAATTTGCCGTTAAAAAAATGAATCATGAGGAATATTTCAGTCAAAAGAAGAAGTGTGCTTTCAATTCAAAGTCGTCTTTATTTTTTGTGTAGCCTTTTAATTCCTTGTTAGTGGTATGCCTAACGTATCATGGAAATGATTAGAATTTGTGTTGGACAATGGATATCAATGTCTTTTGCTTTGTACTTCTAACTTGGCTTTCAATTTGTTTTTTCAGGAAGAACAACCACGGTGTTTGTGAAAGATGTCTAGGAAAGAGTTACGTGTGTATCACGGAAAAAATAGGAGAATGGATGATCTTATAAGGATCTCTCCACAAGAAGCTCCAACCAATGATTTCCAGGCCACACCCCTCAAGCGTCATCGACCGGAGGTTTCAAGTGCATCAACTGTGTCTCCTGTGCAATATTCTAGAAGGAATCTGCCTAGTTCTTCTGGAGGTGTGGGCATGGATGATATGTGGACATCATTTTTTACTGAGATCGGCGGTAGTGGTGATGATGATGCATCGTTAATCTGGCATGACGATTTTCCACTTGGAGACCTTATTGACAAGCATTTCAGTATGGAAAAGTATCATGAAAAAGTTAAGGAGTTGGGATTTGAAAAGGCACTCCAAACCAGCCTGGAGGATTGCATTCGTACGACCTTTTTTCTTCGTGTCATTGGGAAAAAGTTTAGCGATATTGAAAAGGAAAACAAAGCTTTTGTTGAAGAGATTGCTGAGTTGAAAAAATTGACAAATAGTCTTAAAGATGAAAGGGATAAATTAAAGAAATCTTTGGAGGACTTAAGCAAGCAGACTTAAACCTTGGTTTTCTAGTGTTTTGGGACTCCTTTGCTTTTTGTAAACTCGTGTATGTATTATGTTTTGCTTTCCTCTATAACTATTTTACCTAAGTATGTTTTAGTTATTCTGCTAGTTGAACATGTATATATATTATTATATTCTGCTCATGTATAAACTCATAATAACTAATGTTTCTGTAAACTCATGTATATATTATATTTTGCTTAGAGTAGATCGATACTGACTTTGCTGGCCACCCTTTTTGTTGTCGACCATCCTTCCGGCCTCATCTCCATTGGTTGGGACTCTGTCTTTCTTCATCCACATCACTCGCATGATCTAATTCGTTCTCTTTCTCCTAATGTGAGTACTAGTCCGACTGTGAACAACAACTATCGCTCTCCCAAAACCATTGCACCCAGCTCACTGTCGCATTATATGTCTTCTCTCCTTGGGTTCTCTGATTGAGCCACGACGCAATCCCAGATAGATTGATCATCGCCAAATGAGCATCGCCCTAGTCCATTTCGTGAGAGTCTTGTTTGTCAATTCCTCTTGGTTATATCTGAATGTAGTCGTTTTGCAATGAGCATCGTTGGCTAGGTAAGAATATTTTGACGACGTATGAAGCAGCATCGGGGCATGGAATTAGCATTCCTAAGTTATAAATCTTCTACAACAATAATGTTTCACAGACCATCCAATATTTCATTAGCAACATATTGGGAGCACATGTAGTGTTGAAAGATCTTGGTCTACCGTCCATGGTTGAAAGGAATAAGAATGTCACTTTCAGTTTTATAAAAGATCGAGTTTAAATTTTGAAACCATGAAACAAACACACTCTAAGTGTAAATATTTGGATCCAATTTCGTATGTTGTTTTAATATTTAGATTATATGAATTGTTATTTAAAAACAATTGAAATCAATTTGAGAAACCATTCATCACTTGGCATGTTCAAATTCTTGTATGAGAAAAACTAACATAATTTTATATTTGTTAATAAAAAAACATAATTTTAACTCGAGTATAAATTTGATACATTGGCAATGTAAACAATTATTACATTGTCAAAAAATCCAAATCAATTATACATGTAATTTTAGAAATAATTTAATTAAACAGTTATTTTAGGACGGAGGAAGTAATTAACAGTAACAAAATTTATCGATTATTTTCTTTGACAAAGAAAAAATTACCAATTTGATAAAACTTAGTTGAACTTGGTATTATTTGTTAACTGTATTATTTTGACATTTCCATCAATATTTGGCAAAAATTTAGATGCTTAACACAATTTAAATATGTGGTCATTTATATATTTAATAGATTTTTTTTTTTACCAAGTATTTAATAGATTGTTAATAAATATAACAAAGTGTATCAGCTCACTAACGATCAACTAAACACAACTAACTACGATTTTGCACTACCTGAACCGTAAATTTTAGACATTCAAGTATACATAAATATCTCTCCAAAAAAAAAGTATACATAAATATATTCATTAATCATCAAATTGTAATATACGATTTTCATTGTGTTTAAAGATAAACTTGGAAATTGTGGTTAATAATATTTAGAATCGTTATTAATTGTGTTGAGTAAAAGATTAATGAAGAAAGCATCAACCAATTACTGAGCATGATTAATAAAAAATTTAAATTGTTTTAAGTGTAAACCATATAAACTATTATTATCAAATTTTGATGTTAAATTTTGACTCAAAATATAATATCTTTCTTTTTTCTTCTCTTTCTTGTTGAATACTTGACTCCTGTTAAAACAGGGAGAAGAAAGCTATAAAGCAATAAATCTTGCCATAGTTTATCAAATTTTACTCGTAAACTAATCTTATGCTAGTGAATCTAGGGGAATGAAGAATAATATTCTTTTGGCATCTTACAATTTTTTTATGGTGTCCGGGGTTCGAACCTCGGACCTTGAATATATTATGTATTGTTCTTACCAACTGAGTTAATTACAATTAGTAAATAGCAACGAGTGTTTGTAAATATATTTTATTATAAGATTTATTTATTTGAGAAGCTATAAAAATATGGTTTGTCTAACATGTGCAATATTACACATGTTAAGATAACTAAAAGTAGTAAGTTTTTATTGAAACCAACAATTATTTAACAAAATGTTATATATTTAATACAAAATGTTCAAGTTCCAATGCAAAATTACAATTTTAAATTTCTTAACATGTGCAAATTTGCACATGACAGAAAACCGATAAAAATAAATCACAAGCAATTGTTTTTTATGGACATAATTAATTGTTAAGATTACACACTAATGTTTTTTATTTTGACAAAAAAAAAAAACAACTTTGACCGTTCCTTTGATTTGGTCGGTGATAATAATAAATGCATTTAACCTTGTAATATGTGTCTTGATGTAAACCTTGTCTTATAAATATCAAGCCCTTATCTTCCAATTTCTGCAACACAATTTCTCTTTTCACCATAATACTATCATGTTTTCTTTCGCGTTTCTTTTCTCACCGTGGAAAACTTGGTCCTTGCACCATGAATGTTCTACTAGGGTTTATGTCTTGACGGTGAATATCTCTCCTCCCAAAATAACACCATTCTTGGTTTTCTCCCCCGCCACCAACCCCACTCCCCCTCACTCTCATCTTCCAACTTCAAGATCTGAAAAATTTCAACCAACAAACTTATCACCATCACCACTCTCCATATTACTATTCTCTTCCAAATTCTGTAAAATACACTCCATAGCATACTCAAACTCCTTCAACCTCCTTTCAATCAAACTCTTATCCTTGAAAAACGAACCAAAAACCCCAAAGAAATTAATTTTATAAGTGTATTTTTTACATTGAATTTGAGTAGTAGCTTCATATCAAATAACCCATAAATTAAACCCAAAATTGATCAATTTATTGAAGACATGATAAATGGGCATGGTCATTACATGAGACAACGGTGATTAATCATGTTTTGGAAAATAACAACCTCATTGTGGTTACATGAGATCACAAACTCATAATTAGCATAAATGGGCATGGTCGTTTTTGGATCTTGCAGATGTTGAATGTCTTAGACTGATGGAAGAGTTTTTTTTTACTGGATTCAATTGCTGCAAATTGTTGTGCGCATTTTGGAGATGTATAACAACTTGAATCTTGAATTATTTCACCATGTATCATACAAATTATAGTAAGATTTGAAAATATATCGGGTCATTAATGATGTTTCAGATCTTGATTTACAATTTAGTTTTTCAATTAACCTTTTAGATTTGGTTTGAACTTCGGAGTATAGTCGGTTCTTTTGACATTATCATGGAAAAGGACTCATCTATAGATATGATAATCTAATCAAACTTTGTTTATGTTAATAAAAAAATATAGAGCCTTATTATTGCTACTCTTAAGTTTCAAATGACTATTGTTTACTATGTATAGAAATTGGATAAAGTTTAATTGAATATAATTAGGAAACACACTCTCTTAAGTCAAGTTATGAAAAGGTCCTAAACTTAATGGTTTGTGGTTGCTGACTAATTCATGTCCAAGTACTTCAATGTTTTAGTTATCATTGTTGATAAAATCTCTTGCAAATGATTTATTCTCTCTTAACAATGTAGGAATTATATTTTCATTTAAAAATCATAGGTTGAATCAAATTATCATAGACTATTATTAAAGTGTCTACAATTTAGTGTCAGGAAATCTCAAATAACAATATATCTATGAAGGATAGAACATATGAAGAAAAAAAAATCCGTTTATGTAAAGAGTTAAAAATGTGTAATACTTCAGGTTTTGAAAGTTGTACATCACACTTTCCCTGATCTTAAATATAATCAGAATGTCAAATGTATTTAGTTTGAACATGGACCAAATACATTTGACATTTTACTTTTTTTTTTTAAGAATGCAAAGAATAATTATTATGATTGAATTATTTTTTACCAAGTTATGATTGATTTCTAGAAAAGATGAATAAGAATAATAATTCATATCATCAAGTGTCTGGCGTCAATTAAGTCATATGCTTGGTTTAGAACAAAAATTGATGTAAATTTTGAATACGAAATCTGTTACTCTTGGTATTTCAAATTATATTTGAGATGTTAATACCATCTTAATAATCTATTTGATATTTAAAACTAATGAAATTTGGTTCAATTGGCACTCTGAGGTCTGCTCTAATCCTAGTTAGCCATCTAAACCCAATCTCACCTAAACTTTTACTCGTAAAAGAAAACATTGTTGGTATTTATATGACGAATAAATGTGTATTGTTTTCGGAGAATCCTCAATATTTTATTTATTTTTTGAAATAAAATTCTCTGGATTATTGATTTCTGAAGAGGCGTGGATACTATGCTATTGATGCCCCTTTGGAACTTTTTTTTCTTTCTTTTTTTGAAGAAAAAAAAAAGTTCCAAATTTTTTTCTTTCTTTTTTTATTTGACTTAAATGCAATTTTGATCCCACTATTTCCAATTTTGTTAACTTTTGATACCTCTATTTTTAAAACCACTTTTTTTGGTCCCTTTATTTTGAAAGTCAACGAAATTTTTTAATCCCCCTTCTCTTTGGATGATGTGGCACGCTCATTAATAATGTGGATCATACGTGACATTGCTAACAAGGAAGCTTCATCATACTTTCATTTCCAAGTCATTAATATTAAAATTAAATTGAAAAGTTTAATAATTATAATTTATAAATAATTTGAAAACAAAATTTAAAAATCAAATGTCTAAATTAAAGAACCCTAATTTTGCAAAATCCCCAAACTGAATTTCCTTTCTAAATTTAATCAGGCATCCATCGTTCCTCCTTCTTCCTTCCCGGTGGAAAAAACATCATCCATTTTTCCTTTCTAAATTATAATTTGATGCAATCTCAACAACCTCTTGCCATATCTCCGATCCTCCAACCACCACTTCTATTGTTCAGCTTTGGTTTGTGTTCTGTGGAATTTTTCTCATGCAAATACAACTACAAAATTAGATTAAAAAACTATGCAATTTAGTCTCTATTTTTAAGTTTACAGTTACATTACATAGAACTGTAGCTACTAACAGTATGAACAATGAGAATTGTTCAAGTTCAATTTGTGTTTTGTAGACCTTTTCTCGTGCAAATACATCTAAGAAATAAGATTAAAAAACTATGTCGTGGGAATTGAACTTCCACCTTTAAGGATCAATTGGCCAACCTCTCCTTTTGATAGTTGCCCCCCATTAAGGATGCATATTCAATTTACGAAGAAAATTCAATTTGAAGATTTTGCAAAATTAGGTTCTTCAATTTAGACATTTGAATTTCAAATTTGTTTTTCAGATTTTTTTAAAATTATAATTATTAAATTTTTCAATTTCATTTTAATTTTAATATTAATGACATGGAAATGAAAGTACGACAAAGTTTCCATGTCAGCAATGTTACGTAGAATCCACATTATTAATGAGCGTGTCACATCATCCAAATTAAAGAGAATGGGGACTAAAAAATTTCGTTGACTTTCAAAATAGATGGATCAAAAAAGTGGTTTTAAAAATAGAGGTATCAAAAGTTAACAAAATTAAAAATAGATGGACTAAAAATGCATTTAAGCTTTTTTTCTTTTTAACGTTCAGATAGAGCTATTACAAAAATGCCATCATGCAGGCAATCAAACATGCCCCTTTGGAACTGGTATTGATATTTTTAGCATAAAATTCTACTTTTGCAACAAATCTCCATTAATTAATTAATGAGTTTCACAAAATATCAATCCTTTTGAAAAGTTCGAGTTTAATTCATGAGTTAGATAATTGTCATACTTTATTTATCTTCCCATCGAACATAACATCTAAAAAAATTCTCTGTAAATTAATAATATAATTACTTTAAATGAATGATGAGATTTTATTTTTTAAGACCGGTTGGATATCTTTTAACATCCTCCAAATCATTTTTATCTAGTACTCATCCGTTCCATAATTTTTTTTATACATAACATTACAATCAATAGATTTTATTAATTTTGATGGATTCATTTAAATTATTCCCATCTCTTAAATAAATAGTTAGAAGTATGTCAAAAATAACATTTAATTTGACAATCGGATAAGTTCTACTCTGAACCTTTTTTTTTGTCCATGCATGTTGGTATTTTCCTTCTTCTAAAAATCATAGTGTTAAAAGATAAGATAGTTTATTTTGCTTTGATTTGGGGCTTTGCTTTGAGTAGATCTATTTGCCTTTACCTTGATTACAAGGTGTTTTTGGTCATGTAATATCTTTGACATTCAACATGGAAAATTTGAGCCCCACGCATGTTTGGAGACACCAGCATCATTAGCTGGAACAACTGAGGTCTAGGGAGCATGTGTGCAGTTCCTAGTTTAAACTATCGAGTTTGATATTATAAGCTGAAAGTCCTCTTTTTAAACAAGACACTTGGCTCAGTTGGTAAAGATAATGCATAATATATAGAAGATCTGTGGTTCGAATCCCGACCACAAAAAAAAAAAAAAAAAGACACTAGTCCACGTAAATAATATGGAGGAATTTCGCTACTTGATTGGTTTTATAATTGCCCTCATACATCGTAATTCGTTTAATCGTACTATTTTAAATTATTCCACCAATCATATAAATGCTGAAATTCATCATTCCACGAGGAGAAATTGAATTTGACAAGAGTGTAGTTTATCAAGGGAAAAATCGTTCACAAGGGAGAATTCGTGACTCCACAAGGTGGAAATTGTCCTATGGTGTAATTTGTTAAATCGTACAGTTTTAAAGGTATGTTTGGTATTATAGTTGACGTGCCTAAATCACGGTGGATCACCGTAACATATATTAAAGAGTCTTATATCAGATAAAAGATGACATAAACATGTGTTTATAAGTGGAGGTTATCCTCACCTCACAAATCGATTTTGTGATAATAAGTTAAATCCATTTTCAACAACATACACATTGTGAAACCAAACATATACTTCATTTCTTGATAGCTAAAAATATGGGTTAAAACCAAAATTGCAACAAATTTAACAATCGAATGATAAAAATATTAAAGACTAATATTCGATTTAAAAAGAGGAGACTATTTTTGTAACTTTATAATGATATGATATGATGAAAAGTAAAATTAAGCTAATATTTTAACTATTACCCAAACTTCCACTCTTTTTAGGCACAGATTAGACAATCAAGAAGCATTTGGATGTAATATAATTTTTTTTTATAAATTATTGAATGTGAAATTGTGAACTCCAAAAATATAAATTATCTACTAGACTACTCTACAATCATATATGTGATAGAGAATCCATGACTTAATTAAGTAGAACTAGAAGAAGCCTTAGGATAGGGGTAGGTATTGCATTATACTTTTGAGGGTAAAAAGGGAAAAATGTCAGCTAACATATTCCACTTTCATTCTACAATGTCTCTCTGGAAAATAAAGAAAGATACACACTACAACCTCAATGCTCGGCTTGAACTAGAGAGAGCTGTGCAAAAAGAAAAAGGAGAAAAAAGTCAAAAACAGAAAACCAAGGAGGCTAAGGTGCAGTTTTTTGAAATCACCATCATCTTCTCCCTCAAGTTTGGTTAGTCTTGTCTTAGATTTCTAGTTTTGATGTGAGAACATCTTCTCAAATTAGAGCTATATATGTGCTTGTTCTGGAGTTGATAGCTTTATATGCATGCATGTCATGTACTAATAAAATTATGCATTTATTCTCTAAAGATCAATGCATGCATGTAAGAATAAGTTTCATGCATGTAATTCCACCAAACATTTTACTGGCTTATTAGGAAGGAAATATGAGTAGCTGAGGTTTATTTATTTATTATTCAGGTAAAGGACTTTGTCGTTTTTATTTATTAAATAAATTGAGGTTTAATATGTGAGTGTCAAATTAGGTGTGGAGTAGTTAGATTAAATGGACCAATGTGTGAGTTGAGTTATTATTGTATGGTCACAAGACTAAATGTATAGGACTCGAGAACACACAAAGAGACACATTTGTGTGTGCGCCTAAACACTACATGTTTGGTCTTGTGACCATGTATAGTGTTAAGGCACACTCATTTATGTTTTCTACCTAATATTAATATACTAACTTGTTTGTCGAATTTGTCTCCTTTACTTTATTACTTTATTGCTACCTTTTTTCTTTTCTTTTATAATCTATGTTATTATATGAGTATTAATTGATACCTTTATAGTTGAGGATTTTTTATAGTTGTACTGTAGTTTACCTGTATTATAGGTCACGCGTTCAAGTCTTTGAAACAGCCTCTTGTGTAAAAACACCGAGTAAGTTGCATACAGTACACCAAATAGTGAATAATTCATGTGTGTTATATATTGCAAATGAATCATGAGGAATAATACTTCAGTCAAAGGAGGAAGTATGTTTTCAATCCAAAGTCATCTTTAATTTGTGTACCCTTTTAATTCCTTGTTAGTGGTATGCATAACGTATCATGGAAAATGGTTAGAATTTGTTTCTTGAACATTGCTAGTTTTTGCATTGTAATTCTTACATTCCTACATTAATTTTATCTCGTTTGCTTTGTACTTAACTTGCCTTTCAATTTGTTTTTTCAGGAAGATCAACCACAGTGTTTGTGAAAGTAAGAGAATGGATGATCGTATAAGGAACTCACCACAGGAAGCTACAACCAATAATTCCCCGATTAAACCCCTCAAGAAACGCATTCGACTGAAGGTATCAAGTGCATCTCCTGTGCAATTTCCTATTAGGAGCCAGCCTAGTTCTTCTAAAGGTGTAGATGTCAATGAAATGTGGACATCATTTTTTACTGAGATCAATGGTAGTGGTGATGGTGATGACGCATTAATCTGGGATGTTGGGTTTCCACTTGGCGATCTTATCGATAAGCATTTCGGTAAGGAAATGCATTGTGAAAAAGCTAAGGAGCTGGGATTACAAAGGGCACTACAAACTAACCTAGCGGATTGCATTCGCACAACTTTGCTTCTTCGTATCATTGGGAAAATGTTTGGCGATTTTGAAAAGGAATACAAAGCTTTGGTTGAAGAGATTGCTGAGTTAAAAAAGTTGATGACTTGTCTTAAAGACGAACGGAATAAATTGAAGAAAACTCTCAAGGAATCAAGCTTTGAAAAGAATCAACTGAAGGCTGAAATTGAAGAATTGAAATATCAAATTTCTTTGCAGTACAAAGCGGGCTATAATAAGGCGTTAAAGCAACTTTTAGCATCAGAACTTAAACCTTGATGAAGTTGAATGGACAAAAATTACCAAGATCATTATCAACTTCTGTAGCCGAACTTGAACATTGATGTTTTGGATTCTTCTTGAAACTAACATGGTTTTCTAGTAGCTTTGTTTTGGGACTCCTTTGCTTTTTGTAAATGTGGATTATATTATGTCTATAAACTCATGTATATATTATATTTTGCTTTCCTCTATAACTATTTTTCTTATGTTAGTTTTAGCATTACTTGGCTGAACCTGTAATTTAAATGTAAGTATTGGTGTACATATGGCTTGTCAATTAGCCATGCCCTTAAAAATAGGGTACAAAATTCAGTGTCAAGTTTTTCTTCCACATATATATAGAAGAATAATTCATGCAAAAGCTTATGATAATACTAAAAAAAACTCATGCAAGTTTTGATTCCTTTTTAATTTTAATGTATCTTGATATTTTGATTGATTGTAGCCAATAGAAACTCTATTCATGCAAGAATTGTTACATACTTGAGAATTTCACTCAGTATTTGTAGGTGTATGTACCAAATTGACCCCAAGAGATAAAAGGGGAAAAGAAAGTCACAAACTTTCCACTTGCATTTTATTCACCACAAAAAAAATGCCCTCTATCCCCCACAAGCTCATGATTGTCACAACAACCATTGAACAAACTATCCAACCCTGCAGAATTGCAGATCAAAAGGGGGGAATAGATGGTATGTATAATATATTTCTCCGAGAAAAGAAAAAAAAAAGGTCCAAAAGAAAAATAAAACTTCAAGCAGTTTATTCCTGTAAAGACTCGGACGAAGGTGTGCGAGAATTTGATGATGTACTGTCAGCTTGTTTAGATGAATCTTCGGTAGCAGCTTTTGTATCAGATTGTTGAAGCTTGTCAGTTGATTGTTTCGATGGAGATGTCTCGGTTGGTTGGACAGTTGAAAGCCTTCTCGGATTAGTAAGGAGAGATGCATCGAATACTGATAGAGTAGGCGATGGCAAGCCGTAGTTCTGAGAGATAGCCACAACTGGATGATCAAATTTGCATGTTGGACCAAACTTGCATACTCCATAGATTCTGTAATAAGAGCATATAGCATTCCCCTGCAGACAACCAAAATAGGAATCAGAAAATAAAATTAATTTAGAGATTACTTTTTGAAGATTTGTTTCAGATTCTCAGTTTGTTTAAATAACAAATGGCTGAAAACTTCTAAAATTGTTTATTTTAAAAAATGATTTTTTCACAATTAAAAAGTTGGAACAAACGGACCCTAAGCATTAAGAAGAAAATGCACTTACAGGTCTCATAGGAAGGCCAAGTGGATTAATTGATAATGTTTGTGCCATCCTTTCTTTAGGGTGGTGGAACTTGCAATCAGATCCATATTTGCATGTTCCAGTGCTCATAAAGTATTTACAGTCTGGTTGCTCAGGTCTATCTGGAAGAGATGAATTCATTACCTGTCCACCAGAAAGTGTCTCTCCAGCCGGATTCATGTAGTCGTAGACAAGATTAGATCCAATAAAACCAGTAGGCATTGCAGGGTTAATACTTCCCTTTTTCGACAAATAAAATAGCAGTCAAAAACAGAACATCTTAGTTGAATCAGCAAAAAGTAAGTAACCATTGAATGCATGTAGTTACAAAATCTAACATAATCAAAGTATCAAACATAGCCAAAGGTCCTAAAAGGCTACGAATATTTCCTAAACAAGACAAGGCTGGTTCTGTTTTGGATGTTAATCAGTATTTGAGCGACAAATGTGATTGGAAATCAATGAAACAAAAGTATTGTCAATCATGCCATACACAAATCACTTCATTTGTGTTCCATGCAATGTGTGACATCTAGTAGTAAAAATGGTAACAAGATTTTCTAACCTTCATGTATTTGTTTAGCTAATATATCTGATAGCTTTTAAACCATACCATGTTAATCAGTATATGTGTGTGAGCATTCAAAAACACAGTAACCGTAAATATAAACACGACATTCAACAGTTTTTAACTAACCATGTAGTTGCTCCAGCTCAGCGCAGGCACAATGCCTTGTGAAGAAGGCAAAAAAGGAGGCACATAAGATTGAATGGCCTGTCCAGATAAATATGACACTCTCGGCATTGACCATGCAGGAAACCCACCAGCATATGGAAAACCTGATGAAGGAACAGTTGTGGAGGGAGGGGACGCAGCCACTGGATAAGCTCCTCCAAAGGAAGCTGCCTGTTGTGGATGATGAAACTTGCATGCAACTCCAAACTTGCAAGACCCGGTTCTCATGTAATAAGGACATGATTTTTCCTCCTAAAAGTAACGATTGTAGATGTTGAAAAACGCAATTGCTTCAACATCTTCCATCAAAAGAGTAAACTTTGTGGGAAAGATAAAGCATTTGGTTCAAATGGATGTACAAACCTGACGCATAGGAAGACCTAAAGTATTGAAGACAACGGGTGCAGCACCTCGCCTGTCTTTTGGATGATGATATTTACATGTCGATCCATACTTACATGTTCCTGTCTTAAGAAAATACTGCAACACATTTCAAACAAGATCACAAGTTACTAGTATTAAATTCTGTTTGGAAGAGCTTATGTAAACGGCTTATGACATGTCCTAAAGATGTTTTCAGCTTATTTCCATAAGCTCTCCAGGATATCTTATGAAAACAGTTTGACTTTATTTTATCTTTTTGCTGCAGAAGTGGCTTATACATAAGTACTTATATCATAAGCACTTAAGCCATAAACGCTTAATTAAGTTGTCTATAGGTAATATGCTACCAACAACTTTCATTGCATTGGAATAACAATGAAGTATCTAATATTTAACATTAAGAATGCACAAAATCTACAGATTTTATTCATTTCCTGAACTTGATATTTCTAGTACAACAGATGTGAAACTCAAAGTTCATATCATTATTTCCTCTTCTTAAATTACGCCATGGCTGGCATCTAATGAAATTTCGCCATTACTGTCATAGAGAGATCTAGTAAATAAATTCTACAGGACAAACACTATAATGTTCATCAAAACAAAAATCTAATAAATGTTTGGAAGGAAACAAAAGAAGTTTTTTCCACATTGGCAGCATAACTTATTCATTTTTTTGTCTTCATTCCGTATCCTACGACCTACATCAGTTTCTTCCCTTTTCATTTATTGGTGTTCTAACAATGAACATGTCCCTAGGCTAAATATTTCAGAGCAATTTCCTTGTATGAGCATAGTCTTAGTGCCTACAGACATTTTGTGCTCATGCAAGAATTAGCAAGTATTTCAAACAGGTGAAACCTATTATTGAAAGGGTTGAATGGAAATAAGAGACCACAAAAGGACAAAAATTAAGTGCAAAAGGGATTTAAGACTTCTGTCAGAGGAAAATAGTAAAACATCATATGTAAAAAGTGAATTTGTTCAAGGAAAAAAAGGCCTATTCTTGAATTCACTCTTAAAGTTCTTGCATAAACCACATCCACATTCGGTTTCATGGAGCACCGTTCAAAACGAGGGAAAGAAAATTGACAACAAATACATTTTTAGTTACCAAAAATAAGCATACCTCACAATCAGGTTGCCCAACTCTCTCAGGAAGTTCTTCACCAAATTGAGTAACCTGAAATCTAATAAAGTATGAGAAACTTTTACCTAAATTACGAATAATAAAACCAATGAGTAAATTAAACAAGATTACAATTCCACAAACTACATGTTCATAAAATATTTGACGTAAGAAACTGCTTCATATCTATCCAGAAAGAAAAATCATGAAAAGGAAAGAAAAGAAAGAGCTCCATTACAGGTGAAATGTTAGCAGGGTGATTATAGCGGCAGTTACTCCCGTAACCACACATTCCAGTCCTCAAATAATATACGCAGTCAGGTTCACCAGGTCGATCCGGATAAGGCATTGACTGAGGCACAGCATCTCTTTCTCGAGTACTATTGATTTTCAAACGCCGAATTGCTTCTGCAATACAAATCACAAAGGAATCAGACAAATTTTGCACAATCTCTCAACAAACATTCCAACAAATTCAAGCAGTAATAACTCAAATTACCACACTCACAGTACAATACAATTAAACAAGATCAGAAATTCAAAACTGTCATACAGAATTTAAAATCAAAATACGCAGATTACGATTACGACCCTTTATTGCATCATAAAGCAAAGTACACAAATTTTGTAAAACCATGTGCGATCAAGTATAATAACACTTGATTCTAGGCAAGTAAACATGGAATCATAATATAATAATAATAATTTTCTATTCATGAAATGAAACCTTTTTCACTCACACAAGTTAACTCATAGTTTCAAAATAATCATCAAATCAAACCTCTCACGATACAACATTGCATGAATCAATAATCATAAACAAAACAAAAATAGAAATCATTCAAATCAAATTCATTCTACCAAAAATAGAAACACATCATCATCATCACCATCATCAGCATCAATGAAAACAAAATATTTCCAACCAAAACAATGATGATCAGAACAAGAAAAACATCATAAACAACAAATCATAACACAAAATACAAAAAATTCAAAGAAAAATCAATCATTCATTGAATTACCTTCAATGTTATCACCAGATGGATTAGAACCAGCATTCTTGAAAACTTGTCTATTTTCTGGCATCTGAATAGCGTTGAAATAGAAAGATAAAAAAAATTTAGTTTTCAATCAAACCCTGATGACCCTTTAAGCTTTTAAGATGAAATCAGTTAAGAACACTGAAATTAACTCACCTAGATGTTAAAAAGGTAAAAAAATTCCAATGAAAATTAAAATATAAATAATAAAAAAAAAGAGAGAGAGAATCAGAGATAAAATTGAGAAGAATTTTGTTCAATGTGAAATCTATGAAAAAAGATTATATAATAATAATATTCCAATTGGATGGAAAATTCTGCAAAGTTTGCAACATTTTGGATCTTTGAATGTGAAACCCGACAATAACATTAACAACAACAAAAAACATTAATAAAGTAAGGTTCTTACGCGCGTGTACGAACATTAAATTTTTTGTACCGCTTTTACCCTCCACGTGGCAACTCATCAGTGTGTTTACGTGAGACAAGATTTATTACTGTTATATTTGGCGCGTGGATTGCAATCACTAATAATTAATTATCTTAGTATTTTTTTTAACTCCGGAGAATAATTCATCGAATTAATCAAGTATGATTATAATAGACGGTTGTATTTTTAGAGTTGAATTCAATTTTTTTAATTTAAAAGGTGTTTATTATTATTACATTTTTAAAACTGAACTCAAACTTAGAAGATTTAATTAAGTTAGAAGAGATTCATTATTTATGATATTAGATTTCTTGTCACTAAAATAACTTAATTATTTTTAATTTAACATGTTTTGGACTGTTTAAGAAAAATTAATTGGCCTGAAAAGTAGATGCCAATGATGTTAGGTAGCAATTCAACCGTAGATTTTATTCTCAGGTTATGAGATCTATGTACTTTGGATTTTATTTTATTTTTTGTGAACAGTTGTCACAAGATTTGGAGTTGACAATTCAACTTGTGTTCAACGTTGAAATAATTACCTCTTCAAAAAAGATTTGAAATAATTACATGGTGGTACGGCATGACACTCTAATAAAAGATTATTAAAGTAAAGGTTTATACAATCAGTCAATTGTATCTTTTAGGTAGATTTTTATCAAAACAAAATCTTATCTGGTTTTATTTTGGCTAAAAAATCTTATTAGGCAGATGGTTTTTGTTTTTGTAACATTTAGGTGATATAGTATATGTTTACATATTTTAGATAAAGATATGATATGATGGTATTATATGAGATATTGTTGAATGGCTGTGATTTAAAAGAAAATGTCTGAATGTATTTTTGGTACCATTTTTTTACTTTATAAAGTTTTGATATCATATTTAAAGTTTAGTTTTTTTTTCCTTTATATCAAGTTTTTTAAGCGGTGATCTTTTATCTGATCTTAAAGTCAATTTTAATGATATGTTTACGTTGTTGATGACGTGATAGAGTACATATTGATATAATGTTCACATGTGTTTTGCGACATCATGATTTGGACACGTCATTAAAGTTGACCCCAAAATGAGGGAAAACTAAAAGCCATAAATAATTGAAATAGGGAGTCAAAAATATGCATACATGTAGACATGGCAACAAAAGTCACCCCCGTCCAGACCCGGCCACCCCGCCCGAATTTAAAGAGGAAAAGCCGATTTAACTAGGTTCGGATGCAGGTGTGAGGGAAGTTTAGGCTTTTAGTACGGGGACGGGGGATGCTTAAACCCGCCCCGCACCCGCTTTTTAAAACTACTTTATTAAATTTCATAATTTTATTTCCATAAACACCAACCTATTTTTAATATATTATTACTCTTTAGAAACATATTTATTATAATTATTTTGCTATTTTGAAAAAAGTTTATTAGATCTTTAATTATTTATATAATTATTGTTTTTTTTTGCTATGAAAAAATATTCATTTTTTAAATATTTTTAAAAAAATAGAGTTTTCGCGGGTGAGACAGGGTTGGGCCCGGAGACCCGTCTCCATTGGGGACGAGGTTGGGTGCTCAATTTTCCCCCTAATATGGTTTAGAGGCAGGTGCATAGAAGCGGAGATGGAGATGGAGATGCTTAAATCCGCCCTGCCTCGTTGCCATGTCTACATACATGTAAGAATATTGATAAAAATATGGAAACTAGTCAGGGATGTGGTTTTTTTTTTTTTTGGAGTGTGAGTAATTTTATTAGTTTATCTCTTAATTAATAAGCCCAACCTAGGAGTTTCTAAAGTAAGTAGTGTGAATAAGTCTACAATCTTTTACAATTGCACTTAAATTAGAGGTGTTTAGCTCTCTACTTTTTAAACTTATCCACCACATATTTAGAATCTAGTTCAATATCCACATTAACCAGATGCAATTTTTGTAATGATCAAGACAATTTATATAAACTAAGGTTCTTGATCTTGGGTTAGGAATTTTTTTCTCGCCATATAAGGTGCCACATACCATGAACACAAAGGTATTTCGTGTCAATGGCTTCATCTACACAATAATGATAAACATTTTTCACCAAGTATACACCATTTTGCTCGTGTTTCCACACAACCTTGTCTTCAATACTGATTCAGAGAGTATAGTTTGAAAAATCTTAGTGGAAGCTTCATCCCCTAGTAGATCATGAACCATTCCAAATCACAAGCCTTCATATTAGTTATCATGAGGTCAGAAAGCTCTGATGTCATTGAAGGACATATCCAAATTTGATGCTGAATTAAATATGCATGGACCCGTCATGTAGTCAATTTTGCTACCAAATAGGCATATTATAACCGGAACTAATACTCCATTGAACGCACCTTCATGAACCTCAAATTTTGCACTCTATATACTCCTCCATACATAACTTTGATAGTGACCAATGCTTGCTTCAAGAGAGCCACTTCTAGGAAAATATTTAGCTTTGAATATTCTCATGACTAATTAGCTTCTTGGGTCTGACACTAATTTCCAGCTCCAATCTTGTTTACTAATTAAACCCAAACCATCATAATTCTTGTGCATATATATTTTATGTATTCCATTTGGTAGTGTTCTATTATGACCCGCCCACCAAAACGAGCTCATCATTTTTCCCATTCTCATCGCTAAGTGAGGAAGGGATGAGAAAGATACTCATGATATAAGATGAAATAGCTTGCAAGATACGCTTAATAAGAATTTCTCTACCTAGTTGAGATAGATTTTTGTTGCTCCAATAATTGACTTTTTTTCTAGACTTTATCCTTAATAAAAGTAGCTTATCTGCTTCTTCCAATCATAGAAGGAAAATCAAGGTACTTTCCAATCCCCAAAACTTTCTGGACACCAAAAATATTTGTAATGGAGGTTTTGAGATCTTGTTGAACATTTATGCTACAATATATTTTTATTTTTTAAAATAGATGGCTTGTCGTGACGTGTTTCATAAGTGAATAAAATAATTTTCATTGTTATAGAGCTTTGTTTTCTCCTGCTTTGGAATATAAGAAATATTCTTCTACATAAAGAAGATGAGAAATAATCGGTGCATTCCTGCAAATTTTGGTCCCATGAATATCTCATTTTCTCTTAACCGAGATACAAGTGTTGAGAGATCCTCTAAACAAAGAATAAATGTGTATGGTAATAATGGGTCTCCTTGATGAAGGCCTCTACTAGGATTAATAGGACCAACTGGATCTCCATTGATAATAACTAAATAATCAACAATCTCTACACACAGCATAATCCAAGCAATCCACTTTTGTGAAAAGCCCGTCACTACAATTACATCTCAAAGATACTCCTAATCAATTGTGTCAAGAATATTTACACAGAGATATCTTTTTTCACAAGTTATATAAAAAAAATTGAACAAACAAGTTATATAAAATTAATTGTAGATAGACGAAATGACAATAGTCATGAAAAACCCACATACACAAGTAGAGGAGTTGAGATTCAAACTTCAATCACAATGTCCGACCTGAACGGATCTAAGTAGAGTGGTTTGGGGGCAACTTCCCACACTACTCTTCCGATTATATTTGTTAAATCTTTGATATTTTAATGATTGACCCCCCTTAAAATAATAGATTATCCTCATTAAATGAAAATTTACAAA
>Ga0315914_1001734_pt1 | contig 33162 bp, 13 predicted proteins | sample MpolenodulesMG_FD_203920 | JGI IMG/M metagenome (GOLD analysis project Ga0315914, IMG submission 203920) | Medicago polymorpha root nodule microbial communities from Los Angeles, California, United States - elongated nodules | ecosystem: Host-associated > Plants > Roots > Nodule | place: USA...
CCATTTGGGAAGAAAGCCAAAACATTTTCTGCAAATCAATCAATTTAGTCCTTCGAAATGTTTGTTATTATCGGCCAAATTAGTCCCTGCCTACGTGGCGTCTGACATGTGAGAGGTTAACGGCCACATCAGCCCGTTAACGCTTCGTTTGAACAAAAGGACTAACTTGATTGACATTTAACAAATTCAGGGACTAAGTTGATATTTCGCATAATTGAGGGACTAAGTTGGCCGACGCGTGAAAATTTAGGGACTAAGTTGATGGTTCACTCTAAAAAAATGCTAAAAACCTGTCAAATAAAATAATAAAAATAGCACCAAAAAATGCAAATTTTTTCGGATTTTTCTAAGAATATGAAAAATTTTAAAAAAATGAAAAATGGGTCTAAACGATGGAATTTTGGATTTTGAGGGGCGGAGTCCCGTAAGAAGGTTAGGGGAGTCATGGTCCTTGAATTTTTTTCTTCTTCTGATTTTATGGGGAAGTTTCGGAGCAATCCGATCAAGTAGCCCGAAAACCCGATTTTTGACTAAGAACAAGTAACAATGACCCAAAATAGAAGGATGAGAGTTAGGAAGATTAATATTGTCCATAAAATGACTATCCATGTTACAAACATGTTTAGAATTTGTGCTGATACAGTTCAGATTATATAATCCTAACTGTTTTACCTTGAAAAAAGGTTTAGGGGGTTTCCGGATTATGTAATCCGGAAACATCATGCAACGCGCCCTATTTTTTGAAGTTTCCGGATTACAAAATCCGGAAAAATCCGTTACTCATTTTTTCACCCTTTAAGAAAAGAAAACACCATTCTGGATTATAAAATCCGGAAACTCAAGTGCATTTTTGGAAAAAATAGGGCGCGCGAGGAAACCCACGGGGTGGGAAAAGTAAATCCCTTTGTAAAAATCCTGGTTTGGGTTGGGTAAAAATCCATAGTTTCTTTTCTTCCAAATCCAAATCAACTCATTCTGATGATGAACGGGTTAGTTTGAACTGGATCAACGGATCCATTAGACATTATTTGATAATAGTATGTCAAAAAATATATCTAATTAAATATCATTCTATATCATTAAAATTCAAAATTTAGACCAAATTTTACTATTTAAAATTCTTGAAACACCTCAAGATTAGCACATCAAAATATTAAATTAGATTATCAAAAATAAAAAAATTAACAACTTTTTTTAAAGATGTTGGATTCACGGGTTTGCAGGGTTGAAATCATAATTCTGTCGCTCAAACCAAACCACTTTGGATTGGACCCAACCTTTAGCGGGTTCGAGTAAAACGTGGATTAGGTTGGTTTGGATTATCAGATTGAATGGATCACCCAGATCGCTTATGAAAATGCGTCGCATCAAGCTAATTACATGAAACACTGAACATAAGTGTGTCATGGCATGGAAACCATATAGTCAGTTTCTACATATCAAAGATAGAGTTGACCCTGTCAATTTATCATGAGTTTCCATTCTTTCTAATTAGACATTCTACATAGAGTAACAAAGAAACTAAAAGAATCCTGTTATTCATTTACAAGGAAACATGTTAGCAGGTTTTCGCTACCACATGTCTACACATTAGGTTGTTGCGTATTTGTAGGTTCCAGTAAAAATACTATTTTCCCTTCTGTCTCTTTAGCTCATTAATGCCACCGTGAATCTTGTTAAGTTGCTCCTCAGATCCTAGCTTGTTATCACCTATACATTGTAGAACAGCTCCGAGACTTGCAATCTCTTGATCTCAGGCTTTATCCTGTGTTCATGTTCAAAGTATTTATAACTATCATAAAATGGTATGAACATGGAATGTTTCATAAACTTGAATAAGGAAAAAAGACCTTAATTTTGATGGAGTTGGCTTCCTTGCAGCTGCTCTCAAAGATTAAATTTAGATTCTGCACATGTTCTTGAAAGATATCAACTAGCTGAGTATTGTTGCTGAAGTTATATGCACAACTGAATCTAACAGCTTCATCATATTTTTGTCTCTTGATAAGACTCTGTACAAAATCTGCTAAGTGCAAGAAAATCTCACATCACCAAAACTGACCAAAACAGCTATAAAATAGTTAACAAAAAGCTTATCAGATTGGACTGAATAGTTCAAAAGTTGTCAAACCATTTGGAAAATAGAAGAAATTCATATAAAAAGAGATAAATTTGAAGTATACTTCAATTTCGAAGCATTAACCAAGTGCATGAAGCTAGTTACAGATAAGTAGAGTTTCCTACCTACAACCAATATCTTAATCATAATATACATGTACAGAGTTTACCAGATATTAGATATCTTACCAGATATTTTATCTGCAAAACCTAAGTCCCCAAACAGCTCTACGGCTATGTCGTGCTGAGAAACAAGTCCAAAAAGCTTTAAAACATCATCTTCATTGAAAGAAGGAACCAATCCATAAATTGACAGAAGGAGTAGAAAACCAAGAACCACCAAAGAATTTCCATTATTTTCTTTCATGTTAGCTTTCAAATCAAGTGCTAGCTTCATTGCTTCTTCTTTTACATGAGGTCTAATATCTGGTGAGATTTTCCTCAGTTCTTCAAGCAGAAGAATGTGGCTATCATCAATAATTGCAGCATCGTCTCCTATCTTACACTTTTTAATAATGGGGTTCTGTATTATATCCAAAACAACTTTTGATGGATCTGATGATCCTTGCAGATAACCAAGAATGTCATCATCAAACAACTCAAGCTCATCAGTTTGCTCACATGAGAGCAACATCAAACTTCTTTCATCAATGGTGAGACTTAATTGATTACCTGTGTATGATGCAACTGCACAATTAGCTAGAAGATATTTAAGCTTCCTCAGTATTTATTGAAGGATCAGTAAATCAGGGTGTCAATATAAACTTCATATAACGTTATATAAAATGAGTGAAAAACCTCTCCTAGATCGAAATGCACTATTGACATAGGAAAACATTATACTGAAAGTTACAATCAAAATTATTGTCATCATTACCTTGACTGAACCAGTGGAGATTGTGCAGATTGGCAAATAGACAAGAATATGAATTGTTTCACCAACAGTTTGTCAGGATATTGTAATTTGAATCGATACAGCAACTCATAAACGTAACACTATTTGCAATATACTTTTATTGAATCGGACTATTTGCAATATACTTGAAAAATAAAAAATGCATCAATGTGCTGATCTTTATTTTGCATTAACATAATATTGTAAATAAACCGCTTAGTCATGGGCTAAAACAAATAGAGTTTTTTTGTGTTCAAGAGCATCCTAAAATGTTCGAGAAAGCGAAAAATATAGTCCAAGTTAGTAATGACAATGTCTGATATTAAAAACTAGTGGATATTTGTTGTGTATTTTCAACAAATATACAACATTAACATGATTAAATATGTTATTTTAAAAATTAGGTAGACCAGGTAATGAAAAAGAACATTTACCCAATTCTGTTTCTTCATCAAATTTATCTGACTTTGTCTTCTCTTTTGGATTGAGCACCTTCGCATCTACTTTAAACATCTTATCGTTTGACTCGAGCTCTTTCCCTTGTCCTTCAAAATGTTTCTCTTCTGATTTCAAATCTTCCATTTGGCTTACAAAACCGTTGAGCTTCTGCATTCGAGCATTGAATCCATCCTCCTTTGATTCAAATTCCTTTCCTTGGCCTTCAAACTCCTTCATTTGGACTTCAACCAACTTTTCTTTTGATCGGAGATCCTTCAATTGCTCTTTGAATTGCTTCTTTTCTAATTCAAGCTCCTTCAATTGGCCTTTGAATTGTTCCTCTTTTAACTCTAACTGCTTCACCCGTCCTTTAAATTGCCTCTCTTTTGAATCCAGTTCCTTCACCCAGCTATCAAAATTCTTCTTTTCAGATTCAAGCTCCTTTGTTTGGCAATGAAATTTCTCCAACTTCAATTTAAACTCCTTCACTTTACCTTTGAGCTGATTCTCTTTTAACTTAAGCTCCTTTACATGGCCTTCAAAGAGCTTCTCCTTGGCCTCAAGCTCCACCGCTCGTTCTGCGCACCTTTTCTCTTTTAACTGAAGCTCCCTAACCTGCTCTTCAAATTGTTTCTTCGTCTTCAATGACTTAAAGTCCCGACTCAAAGGAGTATCATCTTTTTCTTTATCTTGATTACCATATGATGACATCTTTGATTTCTCAACAGAATCATTCAAGGAACTGCTGTTGTAAAATGGCATTGTAGTCGTCCGCCTCTTCTTAAGAGGAATATCACGGTTACTAAACCGTGTTACCAAATTCGACATCTGGGACAACCTTTCTGATAAAGGAACATCATCATCATCATAATCTGTGTCGTCATAAGAAGTTGGATGCCATGTACTTTTCTCACCAACACCACAAAACTCTGAGTTATCAGAACCCTTAAAATCCATTATATCCTTCAACAGTAGCACTCACACCAAATAAAACCCTGTGAAAAAAAAAATCCAAAAACAAAAAGAAGCTTCCTTTAATAAATTTAAAAAACAAATTCAAATGATAATCACCAAGAAAACAGATGTTTAACCACCTAATCACAAAAACAGAATCCATCACATCACTGCAGTAATATACATATACATTTATTCCAATAAATAAAAAAACATCAGCTTGATGATTTCAAACTACAAATAAAGAACATTTATTCAAACAAATGAAAAAACATCAAACATAAACATAAAATACATTTACCATTAACAAAAAATATAAAAATAAAAAATAAAAAGTTTGAAAAAGAAATGTGGTTCTTACAGTAACAATATGATGGTAGTGGTGTTTTTGAAGCAGGTGATGAAAATGAAACGTAACAAAAGAAAAATGAGAGAGTAACCTAGAAATGAAAATGAAAGTGTAAAGGAAAGAAGACTCTGGTCAAGGAAAAAAATATATGAAGAAACGGGCAAAATGTCTAGTCTAGAAAAATGGCAGTGCCAGTATGGGATAGAGACTCTTAGTGGGGCCCACAAAACCACTTTAAATGGCAGTTCAGCATATAATATTAATGAAAGAGTTTTAGGAAGACCTGGCGGTAACTTTACATCCAAGAAGAATAGTTAAGCAATAAGAGTTCCAAATTGTTTTTGCTCGAATGAAATAATCACAATTGTACATGCTAAATGAAACCTACATCAATGTTACATTTATAGGAACCTGCCAAATATTTATTATAAGCTCTACCTTCAACAACTTTAGTTGTTTTGATTTGAGCCAATCACAAAGGAAAGTTATGTCCTTTTTCCACAATTTGTTAAGATATCACTTTTTTTTTTTCAATATTTTTTATTTTGAGCTCGTCAAATACTCCAAAAAATAAAGTAAAACGGGCTCTCATGTCAGTTAATTGCTTTCTAAGAAAGCAAAGAAAAAATCTTTAAAAGAATTAGGAGTGTAAATAAGACGATGACAAATTCCAAACAAGGGCTCAATGTTCTTTGCATTTGCGATTGAACATGATGATAGAAACGAAGATGATGAAGCCTTTACTAATTAGGCGAATGTGGTAATGAAGCTCTCTAGATATTTTTCCCAGTGATGGTCCCTTTACTATTATACTGATGTGGAGCTGCATACCAGTTCAAAATTAATCGCGCAGAGAGTCAGCAATGAAATAAATGATTTAGGATAAAGAGACGACGGAGTTGCAAAGAAAAAAGAAGTTATATATCTCAAATTGCAGCTATGGATTAACTTCGGTGTATTGAGAGGATAAATCTTTGTAGCAATCTTTCAAAAGTTAGTTTCCAAGAAGAGGACATTGATTTTATGAATTTTGAGAAAGTTCGTTTAAATCCATTTCTTTTGAAAACCAGAGAAGACCAATAATACTCAAGTTACATGTGAATATGAAACGTTTCTAGGTAACAAATTCAAGCCTCTAGAAAATTAAAATATGATAGAAAGGAAGATTAAGAAGCCGAGAAATAGTCCTGTTAAATTTGTCATATGATTTTTCATACTTAACAATTAGATATTTTATTTTAATTTTAAAAGAAAGAGAGTCCTATCAAAGTACACATATACCCCCAACAATAGTAGCCTTTATGTTAGCAGGTTTCCATTACCACATTTCTTTACATTAGCTTTTTCTAGCACAAACTTTTTGATTCTTCTCAGCCAAGCAGTAAGCACAACAAATTGCTTCTTCCTGATAAGATCCTCAACAAATTCTGTAAGGTACAAGAAAATTTCACTTCATCAAAACATACCAGCACAACATAAGTTACAAACATGGAAGAGAGATAAATTTGAAGTCTATTTCATTTTCCAAGCATTAACACCAAGATGTTAATTTTCTCTTGACAAATGACAGAACTGTTAGGGGAGACAAAATGAAGCCAACTACACGAGTTCCATTTCGTACCAAGTTACCAACATCTAATATATCAATCTGAGTATCTTTGTATATATCCTGCACAGTTTTTACTTATCATCTAAAAGTATTTGAATTTATAAAATTTCAACATGAGTTGTCCTATTTCTTAAAAGGATTCATTTCACCCATTCCTTTATTATCTCATACTCAAACAACTTTAGCTTTTCAGCATGGATAGCCATAACCACCTCATTCTGTCTGATAGCAGATAAAAAACAATCTTATAACACTATTTTACACAAATAAATTAAAAGAGATTCACAGAACACTTATACATATGCTATATTTTCCAATTTGGCTCTATTTGTGTTCAACTCGATGTACCACATAGAATTCATTATCCATAATATAACACTACATGGACATTCCAGGAGCAATGAGACATACTCAACGGTTCCATGTTCATCCAAAGAACCAGACACCAAATTAAGAAAACAGATGTGAGACACGGTTCTAAGAGTCCACATTCTCAAAATAGGATATAAAATTTGAACCTCATCAAGAACATTTGTATAATCACATAAATATGTTGCATATATTTTTTTCTCAAGCATCAAGAGATAACACTAACAATTTGGATTCAAGAGAAGATCCATAACAAACCTCATAAGAGTTACACATGTAATCAACATTCTATCAATTTCTATAATTTTGCAGTTTACACTGATTTTCAACATGAATAAAAAGCCAAAAGAACACACAATAAATGATAAGATCCAAAAATGCAATATGGATTTAATAAACATATAATGTAAAATACCAAAACATAGAAACAAAAAGAGAGATACCGTTGACTGACCAAACCATATCTAGATTAAAACATACCTGAAAGTTTATTTGCAAAACCCAGGGTCTGAAACAGTTCCACAGCTGTCTTGTGCTGAGCAACAAATGTGAAAAGCTCCAAGACTTCATCTTCATCGAAATAAGTAAGCAATTCATAAACTGACAAAAGCAGTAGAAAACCGAGAACCACCAGAGAATTTTCAGTGTTTTTCATGTTAGCTTTCAAATGAAGTGCTAGCTTCAATGCTTGCTCTCTTACACCAGGTTTAATCTTCGGTGAGATTCTCATCAGTTGTTCTAGCAGAAAGATGCTGCTACCATCAATTACAGCATGGTCTCCCTCGTTACACCGTGGAATAATTGGGTTGATTATTATATCCAAAACAACTTTTGCTGGATCTGATGATTCTTGCAGATTAACTAGAATGACAGTTTCATCACTTGGGAGCAACTGCAAACTTGTTCCATCAATGGTTGGACTTAATTGATCATCCGTGTTAGATGCAACTGCATATTTGGATAGCAGAGAATTAAGACCCCTCATATTTTTAGAAGCAACAACAAATGCAGATGACAATAGGATTTTTTGAATGTATGGGTGAGAGGAAATCATTATATTAATTGTTATAATCAAAGTCAATATAGAAGCTTAACTGAATCACCAAAGATAGTGTTAAATTTATTAATAATTATAAACAAGACTAGAAATAGTTGCACTTGTATAATCCAAATTAGTTTGACAGTGTCTCCGTATGTGTGATATAAAAACTGGACAAAGCTTTTCAACTTGACTAAGAGTAAGATAAGATATACTATATTTTTTTTTATAGTGTGTCTGTATGGGTGTGATATATACACTACTTTTTTTTTTTGGCAGGACTAAGAGTAAGATATACTACGCTAGCATCATTAAAAATATTTAAAAAAAAAAAATGTAGATCAAGTTATTAAAAATATCAGCATCATAAAAAGAAACATCTGAAAATGAAACTCCTATAAACTAGATGAATAAGAACTTTTACCTGATTCTTTTTCCTCATCAAAATAGTTTATTAATGATTCAAATTGTTTCTCTGTCAACTCAGACTCCTGCAATCGTCCATCAAATTTATCCAGCTTTGAACCAGGATCCTTGATTTGTCCTTCTTTTAACTTGAGCTCTTTGACCAGTTCTTTAAACTTATTCTCTTTTGACTCGAGTTCTTTCCACCGTTCTTCAATTTGCTTCTCTTTTGATTTGTATTCCTCGACTTGGCTTTCAAGTTGCTTCTCTTTTGATTTGAAATCCTCAACTTGATTTTCGAATTGCTTCTTTTTTGATTTGAGCTCCTTAACTTGATCTTCGAACTCCTCATCCTTTGATTCAAAATCCTTCACGTGTACTTCGAATTCCTCTTCTTTTGACTGGAACTCCTTCATTTGTTCTTCATATTGCTTTTCTTGTGTTTCGAGCTGCTTCTGTCGGCTCTCGAAATGCTTCTTTTCAGATTCGAGCTCCTTCGCCCTGCCTTCAAATTCATCCTCTTTTAACTTTAACTCCTTCAGTCGGCCATCAAGTTGCTTCTCTTTAGACTCAAGTTCTTTAACTTGTCCTTGAGTATGCCTCTCTTTCGATTTAAGCTTGTCCACTTGGCTTTCAAACTGCTTCATTTTAGATTCTAGATCCATCATTTTACCTTCAAATTGTCTCACTTTTGATTCATGCTCCATCACCCGGCCTTCATGTTGCTTCTCTTTTGAATGAAGCTCTTTCGCTTGGCTTTCCAGATGCTTTTGTTTAGATACCAGGTTATTCACCAGATCCTTTAGTCGGCCTTCAAATTCCTTCTTTTTAGATTCAAACTCCTTCACTCGACCTTCAAATTCCTTCTCTTTCAATTCATGCTCCTTCACTTTTGACTCAAGATCCATCATTCGGCTATCAAAATGCTTTTGATTCAATACCATCTCCTTCATTTGGCCTTCAAATTCCCTCTCTTTTGATTTAAACTCCTTCATTTGGTCTACAAGTTCGTTTTCTTTTGACTCTAACACCTTGACTTGGATTTCAAACAGCTTCATTTTAGATTGCCGCTCCATCACTTGGCTTTCAAATTCTCTCTCTTTTGATGCATGCTCCTTTACCCGGCCTTCATGCTGCTTCTCTTTTGACTCAAGCTCCTTGATTCGGTTCTCAAACTGCTTCTTTTTAGATTCCAGCTCCTTCACTTGGCCATTCAGTTGCTTCTCTTTAGAGGCAAGTTCCTTAATTTGTTCTTTCAATGGCATCAATTTTGTATTGATCTCCTCCACCTCGCTTTTGAAATGCCTCTCTTTAGATTCCAGCTCATTCACTCGGCCTTCAAATTCTTTTTCTTCTGATTCACGCTCCTTCAATCGGCCTTCAAGTTGCCTCTCTTTCGACTCAAGCTCCTTAATATGGCTTTCAAAATGCTTCTGTTTTGATACCAAATCATTCACCAGCTCCTTCACTTGGCTTTCCAGTTCCTTTTGTTTTGAAATGTTATCCATGACTTGAAGAAGTTCCAACTCTTTTGTCTTTAGTTCTTTCTTGTGCTCTCTAATCAAGTCCTCCATCAAACCGAGCTGCCCTTCCTTTGCAACAAAATCCTTGACACATTCGTCAATTTTCCCCTGCATTTTCTTACGAGCTTCGTTAATTCTTCCAACATCCCTAATTTCCTTTTTCTTATTTTCAAGATCTTCGCAGCACTCCTCAATATCTCTCTTTATGGACTGCAATCTCCTCTCTTCTACTTGTGTCTTGCTTCTGATATCCTCAAATGATTTTTCTACCAACACAAGTTCTCCTTTAAGTGTGGAAAATGATTTATCAGTTGACATGTCATCATCATCATCATAATCATCATATGGTGTTGGAGACACCTTGGATTTCTTCATTGAACCACACAAGGAATTGTTGCCATCGAATACCCTCTTAACTGGCAGTGTTGTATCCCTCTTATGAAACCTTGCTGATAAAGCATAATCATATTCACGAGAAGCTGACTGTGACACATTTTTATGTAATGATGCCAGCCATTTAAAATTTAAGTATTCTTCATCATCATCATCACCAACACAAAATTTTGACTTATCAGAAGCCTCAACAACATTCATCACTCAACTATAGAAATTGTAACCTCTCAGCAATTACAAGAACACCTCAAAATCCTGGGAAGAAAAAATAAAAACTTCAACCAATCTTTGAAAAATTTCCAGGACATTAAACAAATAATATATTATACTTCCAGAAGTATAAATCATAACCAAACGATAAATACCTATAAAATACTCAAAAAACAATACCCATGTAAAAAAATGTAAACTTTTCAAGTATACACATTCAATAGCTCAAACATTGCATGATATTGATTAAATTTACAAATAGCATAAAAAAATACATAAATGTTGAATAAAAGTATACAAAATAGCATAAAATGAATAAAAAAGTTGAGATTTTTACCAAGCAGTTTCATCTGTGAAGATTGAAATTTGAGAAACTTTGTGTTATCTTCTTCTTCTTCTTGAAAGATAGAGTAAACCCTAGAAGAGAAAAATGGAAAAGGGTTAGTTAGAAATTTGTTGGTATTTTGAAAGTGAAATGAAAATGAAATGAATGAAACAGATACAAAGAAGAGAAAAGCGAAGGTTTGTTATTTTTGGTAGCAATGAGTTTGTTGTGTGGAAGTGTGGGGTCCACAAAAGATACTCCAAAGTGGCAAATAATTTACTCATAAGACAAAACAATGTGTGGGGATGTAGAAATTAAATCATAGTAACATATAAACAAGATGGAAAATGTTAGATATCAAGAATGATTTTATTAAGAAAGATTCAAGAATGACATGACACAATAATCACCCTTAGATTTCAATCTTATTTATTAACCTTTCATAAAAAAAAATACATAACATCCACCACCCCATGATTTCCGGTCAGGCAGAGATTTCATTGGCTAACATTAATTTCAGGACAATTTCTTGATAAAATCTAAGGGTGATTATTCTGTCATGTCATTCTTGAATTTTTTTTGATAAAATCTTTCTTGATGTATAGCATTGCTCAAACAACAATAATTATCATTATTGATTAAACTTGCCTTTAAATTATATAACTTCTTCATTTTGTTGGTATTTCGTTTGTCTTAAAATACTTCTTTTTTGGTCTAGTAGAAAAATATCATTTCATTTTAATAAATGATATGAAAATATCATTCTTTTAAATTTAAATAAAAAATAAAAAAACAAGTTAAATTAACAATGAAAACGCTCTTACAAGAATGAACATGCGACCCACCACTTTCTCTATTATAAGAAAAAGTTCACTTATTAGATTAATTCAATAATTTATATATTTGATCTATATTAAAAACTAAATACATAATTTATTGAATTAACTTAAAAATTGAATTTTTTTTATAATAGAGACCAGAGTGGGTATTGTAGCAAGCAAATGAACTTTCCATATTTTTAATTTTAGACTGCATTGTGATATGTACAAATTGAAAAAATCTAAATTTATTTGGTTTGGTTATGTTGATCAAATTGACAGATAAAGACAAAATGACAAATTTTTACTACTAAACCAAAAACAAAGTATTTTAAAACAACCGAAATACCAACTAAATGAAGAAGTTATAAGTTAAAGGCAACCATGATAATGATAATCATTGTTTATATGTTACTATGATTTAATTTTTACTAGTACTATACTACGAGTACATATTGTTTTGTCTAAAAAAAATTCGATTGGTTATGTTGATCAAATCGACAAATTGTCAATTGGTACTTTGATAGAACCCCCAATTTTGAAAGGCTATTTGTGGAGCCATATCTTTTTTTAGTAATGATATTTCAACAATCAATTTTGACAACTTTTGTTACAATTTCTTTTTTCTCACTTTTTATTGGTTAAAAACAATGGAGAGATAAAAAGGAAGAGATAGAATGCAAACATATGAGTATGAGAGAGAAAATTGTCAAGGAGTTGTCACAAAGTGGTTGTACAAATATCATTTCTCATTTTTTTTAGGAGACGGGTGAATTTTTACTCCAATATTCGATTATACTTAGAAGATAGGAATAATAGTCATTTTAGTCCCTGAATAAGTAACGAGTAGCCATAATAGTCCTTCAATGTATTGAAATTTTAAAGTAGCTCTTGATTGTGCACTTCGTTAGGCAAAATAATCCCTATATTAAAATGATTCATTAATATTGTCATATAAGTCATTCAATATACCTACTTATTGTCATATCAGTCCTTATAAGCAGTTACTTATTGTCATTTCAATCTCAACATATAAAGAGTTAGTGTGGGTATTGAGATATTATTTTAGTGTCATGGACTATTTTGACCAACAGAGTGCACAATCAGGGATTATTTTGAAATTTTGATACATCGAAGGACTATTGTCATTTCAATCTCTACATAGAAAGAGTTATTGTGAGTATCGAGAGATTATTTTAGTGTCATGGACTATTTTGACTAACAGAGTGCACAATCACTGATCATTTTGAAATTTTGATACATTGAAGGATTATTATTACTACTCGTTACACATTAAGGGACCAAAATGACTATCACCCCCTTAAAAATATTATACATTTGGTTAGATGGTTCATACATTTGTTCAACTCTCTAACAACAAGAAACATTAAGCGTCCACAAATCCTAACTTAATTGACAAAAATACCGAAATTGTTAGACCGCACACCGTGACCGGAGTTTAAACCTCGACTACTCCACTTATGTGTGAGTTTCCAATGACTATTGTCACTTCATTTATCTATCCCAAAAAAAAAAAAAAAGTCCGGCTGTTCTAGAGGGTTTTATGAAGATGATGGTGATAATAATAATACTAATAATACCATAAAAATTATCATCAATAATATTGTATCTTCTTCCCCTCAAAAGAAATATATTGTATCTTCTGTATCAAAGAGAGAGGAGAATTCAGTTTATATACATGATGCTTAACCTACTCAAAAAGGATCAACAAAAAAGGAATAGCATCTAAACAAACACTACAATATCTCAACAAAGAGGAATAGAGAGAATCCTGTTGATTCTAGTTCATTTGAACATTGGATGATGGTGTAGGTCCAATATCAATACTATTTACCTTTATGGTTAAGTAGATCCAGACATTAGATTGTATTCTGAAATGCAGACCATGTCTCAGACTGAAATTTTCTGTCTCTGGCCAGAATATAGACTGACCTTATCCTAAGTTCACAATCAACTTATTTACAACTAACATTCAGGTGTATTAGTACGGAATGTTTCATAAACTAGAATTTAAATAAGAAAATCAAATAAGAGTCTTGATTTCATGGAACTATTCTCAGAGTTCGGTTTTGCATTATGTGCGTGTTATCGCAAGAGAGCGAATAGTTTATTCTTGTAGGCCAAGTTATAATATGCACAAATGAATCAACCATCTTCAATATATTGCTACTACTTTCTTATATGATTCTGAACAAAATCTACAAACTGCAACATAATTTCACTTTATCAAAACTAACCAGTTTCTGCCAGAAAATCAGTTCTAGTATAACTAAAACCGAGATTGGGCTGAATAATAACATAAAATACTAGGGGAAGAAGAAAAAAAAACTCCTCAGACCATACAAAAAATAAAACTGTGACAAATAAAGACTAAATAGAGATATATAAATTAGAAGTCTATTTCATTTTTAAAGCATTAGCCAATATTTCAATTTTCTCTGAACAAATGAGAGATAACTTTTGGAGAACTTCTGTATCAAGCGTATGAAGCTAATTACATAAACTTTTCGAACAAAACTGTGGCATGTACTCTAAAAAACTAGTTTGCATATGAAAACGTTTCTGCATATCAAATTCAAGCTATTGAGAGAAATTAAAAAAGAACAATATACAATAGAAAGAAAGAATAGTGACCCAAAGATAGAGATGACCCTGTTAATTGCTCATGAGTTTTCATTCTTTCAGTAAAAACACTATTTGCCTCTCTGTAGCTCAAGAATACGATTGTCAATCTTGTTAAGTAGATCCTTGAATTCAAGGTTGTTATCTATAATGCATTGTAGAACAGCTATGAGGCTAGCAACTTCTTGATCTCTGGCCTTGTCCTGAGTTCACATTCAAAGTATTTATAACTATCATGAAGGGGTACGAAAATTGGAATGTTTCATAAAATAAAAATTGAATAAGAAAAAAATAACGAACCTTAATTTCAATGGAGATAGTTTCCTTGCAAATACTCTCAGAAATTAGTTTTAGATTCTGCACATGTTCTTCAAAGAGACCAAATAGTTGATTATTGTCCCTGAAGTTATACACACGACTAAATCTGACAGCTTCATCATATTCCTGTCTCTTGAAAAGATTCTCAACAAAATCTGCAAGGTGTAAGAAAATTTAACTTCATCAAACTGACCAAAACAGCTATAAAGTAAGCTCTAGTAAATGAAAAATGAAGTAGATTGGACTAAAGAGTTCAAACTTCGTCAAACCGCTTAGAAAACAGAAGACATACATATAAAAAGACATAAATTTGAAGTCTATTTCATTTTTCAAGCACTAACCAACATGTCAATTTTCTCTTAACAGATGAGAGAGACCAGTTGGGAAAACAAAATGAAACTTTTGCATCAAGTGTATGAAGCCAACATATCAGTTCAATTTCCTACCTAGCACCAGTATCTTAATCTTAATATATCTGTAATATACACAGTTTTTCCACATAATGTAAAAGTATTTGACTTTATAACATTTAAACAAGAGTTGTCCTAACTTCTCGATGGGAAAACACAACATGGAATATATTTTCACATAATTATTTTCATGTGTATAAATGTGGTGATCCATAACACCATATGAAATAAAAACAAGGCAAATTATAGATATTTTGCCAGATATTTTATCAGCAAAACCAATGGCCCCAAACAGCTCTACAGCTAAGCTGTGCTGAGAAACAAGTCCAAAAAGCTTTAAAACATCATCTTCATCGAAAGAAGGAACCAGTCCAAAAATTGACAGAAGGAGTAGAAAACCAAGAACCACCGCTGAATTTTCAGTGTTTTGACTTATGTTTGCTTTCAAATCAAGTGCTAGCTTCATTGCTTCTTCTCTTACATGAGGTCTAATATTTGGTGATATTTTCCTCAGTTCTTTGAGCAGAAGAATGTGGCTATCATCAATAATTACTGCATCGTCTCCTATCTTACACTTTTTAATAATAAGGTTCTGTATTATATCCAAAATAACTTTTGATGGATCTGATAATCCTTGCAGATTACATAGAATGTCATCGTCAGACAACTCAAGTTCATCAGTTAGCTCACATGGGAGCAACATCAAACATCATTCATCAATGGTGGGACTTAATTGATTACCTGTGTACGATGTAACTGCATGATTAGGTAGCACATATTTTAGCTTTCTCGTTATTTATTGAAGAAACGGTAAACTATGGTGAATTTTTTTATAAATAAACCACTAAAATGGAGAGAAAAAAGTTGTGTTTAAAAGCTTCCGAAAATGTTCAAGATAGCAAAAAATATATTCCAAATTAGTAATGACAATGTGTGATATGAAAATTAATAAAGATTTTCGACTTGACTAAGACCTACAACATTAAAATGATTAAAGATGTCTTTAAAAAATTAGGTAGATCAGGTAATTAAAAATGTCAACAACATTGAAAGAAACGGTTGAAATGAAAATGTTTCCAAAACTAAATGAAAAAGAACACTTACCCAATTCTGTTTGTTGATGGAATGGTTCTATTAAAGCATGATATTGTTTCTCTCTTAATTCAGACCTCTTCAGTTTTCCATCAAATTTACTTGGCTTTGACTCAAGACTCTTCATGCATCCCTCAAACTGCTTCTCTTTTGGCTTAAGATCCTTCGCATGTACTTTGAATTTCTTGTCTTCTGACTCTGGCTCTTTCCCTCGTCCTCCAAATTGTTTCTCTTCTGAATTGAAATCATCCATTTGGCTTACAAAACGCTTGAGCTCTTGCATTCGAGTTTTGAATTCCTCCTCTTTGGATTCATGTTCCTTTACTCGGTCTTCAAATTCCTTCTCTATTGATTGAACCTCCTTCACTTGGTCTTCAAGCAACTTTTGTTTTGACTGGAACTCCTTCAATCGTCCTTCGAATTTCTTCTTTTCTGATTCGAGCTCCTTCACACGGACACCAAGTTGGTTTTCTTTTGAATGAAACTCCTTCACTCGGTCATTGAGTTGCTCCTCTTTTAACTCTAGCATCTTCGCTCGTCCTTCATACTGCCTCTCTTTTAATTCCTGCCCCTTCACTCGGCTACTGAAATGCTTCTTTTCAGATTCAAGCTGCTTCATTTGGCCATGATATTTCTGCACCTTCGATTTGAACTCCATCACTTGGTCTTCATGCTGCTTCTCTTTTAAATTCAGCTCATTTACACGTCCTTCAAAGAGCTTCTCCTTTGACTCAAGCTCCATTGCTCGTTCTCCACACCTTTTCTCTTTTAACTCAAACTCCTTAACCTGCTCTTCAGTTTGCTTCTTCATTGACTCAAAGTCCTTTACTTGAGCTTGTGGATCATTCTTTTTTGATTGGGTTACCTTGAGTAACTTCTTCCTTTCGGACTCTAATGTTTCTACTTGCCTGTCAATTAGCTTTTTCATTGCATCGCACTCTTTCTCTTTGGTCTTAAGTTCCACAGTACATTGAGCAATTTTTTGATAAAGATCCTTGAGTTCCTGTTTCTTCCCTTCATAGACATTATCAATGTTATCCATGAGTGGACGGAGTTTTGTTTGTTTTGTCTTGAGTTCTTCCTTCCGCTCTGCAATCAAGTTGTCCATCAAACAAAGTTGTGCCTGCTTTGCTGCAAAATCCTTGACACATTCTTCAATTTTCCCCCGCATTTTCTTGTGAGCTTCCTTAATTCTTCCAACATCACTAATTTCTCTTTTCATATTTTCAAGCTCTTTGGAGCACTCCTCAATATCTCTCTTTATGGACTGCAATCTCTTCTCTTCTTCTTGTTTTTTCTTTTTGCATTCGTTAAATGATTTTTCTACCAATGCAAATTCTTTCTTCAGCGGAGAATGTGACTTATTAGCAGATTTACCAACTGGCATTGCAAGGCTCCTCGACAAAGGAGTATCGTCTTTATCTTTACGTTGATTATCATACGGTAACGCCTTTGATTTCTTAACAGAAGTGTTCAAGGAACTTCGGTTGTCAAATAATGGTCTCTTAACTGGCAATGACAATGGAGCAGTATTATGCCTCTTCTTAATAGGAACATCACGGTTGGTAGTCCATGTTCCAGAATGCGACATCCGGGATAACCTTTGTGACAAAGAGACATCATCATCATCATCATCATCATCATCATCATAAGAAACTGGATTCCTTACTTCTGAAGGCCGAGTAATTTTCTCTGACGATGATGTGTGCCGCTTAAAAGTGAAACGGCCATCATCACCACCACCAATAGCACAGTGCTTTGACTTATCAGAACCCTTAAAAATCATTTTTCAACAGTAGCCTTCACACCACAGAAAAGCCTGTGAAAAAAAAAACCAAAAAACAATAAATAAGCTTCTTCCTTTAAGAAATTTCTACAATACACTTCCAAAACAAACTCAAACTATAAACAACAAGAAAATAGACATTTAAAAATCTAACCAGAAAAACAAAGGTAAGTGAAAACAGCATCCACCACTCTAACAAACAACATATATACATTGCCAACGGATAAAAGAAAACAACAGTAAACATAAACACCTAGTAGTAACAATGTTGATAAGTTTATTTGGTGGTTTCAAATAGAACATAGTTGAAACAAGCAAAACCCTTAAAGCAATTTCTCAGCTATGGCATTCACTCAGACCACATAAAAAAGAAACCTTGTTAAGGAAATTTGAAGAAAAATCAAACATAAACACAGTGATACTATTGTGTTGACACAAAGCATAAACACAGTTCAAAATGATAAACACTAGTAATTACAAAGCAAGGGTAAAAAAAACAAATAATCAAACATAAACACAGTGATACTGTTGTGTTGACACAAAGCATAAAATGGTTTTGAAACCCTCTCACTAACAAACATTTACTACTACCATTAGCAAAATATATAAGAAATGTGGTTCTTTTAGTTAGAATACATGATGTTGAAAAGAAGAAGCTTTGTTTAGGAAATTTCAAAAAACAAACCCAAATCATAAACACATAGTGACCATGTTTAAAAAATGAACATAGTTGAAACAAACATTAACCATTAACAAAATCATAAACACCTCGTAATAATGTTGTTTGGTGGTTACAAATATGAAGATATATAGTTGAAACAAACATTAAACATTAACAAAATTTATTAAAAAAAAGTTTAAAAAAGAAATGTGGTTCTTACTTACAGTTAGAAAATATGATGATGATGATGATGAAAAAGAAATGTAACAGAAAAGGGAAGGTGAAAAGGAAAGAAGTTGGTTCTACTGAGTGTGGTCAAAGAGAAGAAATGGCGTAGTGGCACTGTGGGAGGAAGGAAGGGAGAGGCAGTGTTTTTGTGGGACCCACAAAAACCATACTTCAATTGGCAAAAACTTACTTACTAGGTTGGAACCTTGCCTTGCTATTCCTTGTTTTTTATACTAAAAAGTAAATATATTCAATCCTATCCTCTTTTACTGTACTATTTTTTTTTTAACAAACATTTGTTTCATTTTTTAAATTTTAAAATTACATTAATTGTGTTCGTTATTGTATGAGAATTTGGGTTTGAATTCAATGCGAAAATGTTAAATCTCTTGAAAGTTTGTGTTATTTATTGATGTTCAATCTGATTCGAAAAATTAGTCTTTAAAATTACGCGTAGAAGATATTCAATTAAAAAAAATTGTTATGGTCATTCATACCTTGTCAACTTAAAATTATTTAAATTTTACATTAATAAATAGTTGATAAAGGGTGAATATATCATTGAATCCATATAATTTGATATACTGAAACTCTAGTTTGAAACTTATACTGTTTTTTTATAGGAATGATTGTGAGTTTTGTCATTTGACTCATTGAAATAAAATTAATTGAGAAAATATTTATTATTATTTTTTGTAAAAACAATATTTAGTATTAAGTTTAAATATTTATTTGGTCCATTAATTTAAAATCAATCAAGTTGGCTCATTAACTAATATAAGTTAGCAGTCTCCGTGAACATAAGTCAGTTGTTAGAGACAATACATTGTTATATATAGGGATCGGAGTTCGAACTTCAAACACCCCACTTATTCATCTTTTTTGTTTTTTGGACAAAGCTCCGCTTATTCATCTTATAAGATAGAACTATAGCTACTAGACTGTTTGGGAAAGAAAAAAAAACTAATATAAGTTAGCGTAGTTTGGTCATTTATGTTAAATTAATGGTAAATAATGTTAGCTCTTACATTACACATGTGGCATATGAGGTGTATTCTGAAAGTTCAGTTTAATCCATTAAACTTGTGTTTTTTTCTTTTTGAAACACCATTAACTTGTATTGAAAGTTCAATTTAATCCCCTTAATTTATGTATAAAATTCAGTTTGATCCCTAAAATCAAACCTAAATAATATTACACCTAGCTAGGCAACACATCATATCCACGTAGGCTACTAATTTGACTTTACATGTGATCTTTACCATATTTTTGTATCATTTGGTTGGTTTGGTTACGAAGAAATAATGTACTATACCTCAATTTTGTTCCCTTTCTTTATCTTGATGTCTAATTTTAATTTGAGTGACAAAATAATAAACAGCACAACAATAATTCTCCCCTAAAAGAAAAGATTTTGGTTTTTGGGTTTGAAACAAAAAACAAGAAGAAATGTTTAGGTTTGGCTCAGCCATGCTTATGCTGACCAAAGCTTAAAGTGGTAAAAGGCTCTTTGCTGACAGAAAATCTCCTCTGATTATTATCATATATATACATTGTCAACCAAAGCCAGGTAACTTAATTGGGAAGCACAAATAGAGGTTAGCCTTTAATAGAGAGAGATGATCCTATTCCTGTTAATTCATTTGCATACAATTAATTAAATAAAATATGAAAATCATTTATAAAATATCTAAATTGAAAAGGAAAACTTATGTGAGCAAGGTGCGTCCGAGCAAAGGAAAAAAAATTGGGGTACTTTTCCAAGTTGTTTGACACGTGTCGTGCGAGTATTGTGGAGGTGTCGGACAGCGACGCGTGTCCGACACAACGATGCGCCTAATTCCAAGAGTGTCGGTGGTTCATAGTAAAGTGAGATATATTAAATTTGAAGTCTATTTCATTTTCCAAGGACTAGCCAAGATACAAAATTTCTCTAAACAAATGAGACAGAAATGTTGGAAGAAACACAATGAAACCTTTGCATCAAGTGTATGATGCAAATTACATATCAGTCAATTTTTTTACCAAACATCTAAAACTAATCTTAGTATATTTGTATATATCATGCAGAGTCCCTAGATATATTATCACATTTGATGAACACGTGATATAACCTACACTTCAAATTTAAAGTGAGAAAAAAAATAGTATAATAGCTGGTGTCTGAAATAAAACACTTCTCAAGTAGCATACCAGAAGCTTTATCTGCAAAACCAAGAGTTCCAAACAGCTCTAAACCAATATTGTGCTGAGAAGCAAATCCAAAAAACCTTCAAAATGTCATTTTCATCAAAAGAAGGAGCCAATCCATAAACTGACAGAAGTAGAAAACCCAGAATTGCTGCCGAATTTTCAGTATTTTCACTTATGTTAGATTTCAATTGAAGAGGTAGCTTCATTGCTTCTTCTCTTACATGAGGTTCAACATGTAGTGAGATTCTGATCAGTTATTCGAGCAGAAAAACGTGGCCATTATCAATCATTACAGCATTGTCTCCCTTCCTGCAATGTGGAAAAGAAAAGAACCTTGATTTCATTAGAGTTGGTTTTCTTGCATTCTGCATGTGTTATAGCAAGAGATCAAATAGCTGATTCTTGTAGGTCAAGTTATTATATGCACAAATGAATCAAATAACTTCCATATGTTGCAACTTCCAGATAAGATTCTAAGCAAAATCTGCAGGGTACAGTGACATAAAAAGTTCTAGTTAACTTAAACTAAGATTGAGCTAAATAATAACTCAAAAATACTATGCGAAGAAAATAAAACACCTCGGACCATTTAAAAAAATATAACAATGTATATACAAAGACTAAAGAGAGATATACAAATTTGAAGTCTATTTCATTTTCCAAGCATTGGCCAAGATTTCAATTTTCTCTTAACAAATGAGAGATAACTCTCGGACAACTACTGCATCAAGTGTACGAAGCTAATTACATAAAATTTGTGAACAAAAGTGTGGCATGTACTCTAAATAGCAAGTTTGTACATGAAAACATTTAAGCATATCAAGTATAAGCCTTTGAGAAATTAAAGACAAACAATATACAATAGAAAGAAAGAAAGAAAGAAAGAAAGAAACAAAGAATAGTAGGCCAAAGATAGAGATGATCCAGCTAATTGATCTTGAATTTTTTTCCTTCCAATTAAACATTTTAGACACATAGTAAGAAACAAAAAAATCTTGATTATTCATTTACAAGAGAACATGTTTGCACGTTTCCACTACCAGACTACATATCTTTGCATATTAGGTTGTTGCATATTGGATGATGACACTCACCGGTTCTAGTAAAAACACTATTTGCCTCTCTGTCTCCTCAGCTCAAGAATACGAGCGTAAATCTTGTTAAGTAAATCCTTGAATTTTAGGTTGTTATCTATAATGCATTGGATAACAGCTACGAGACTAGCAACTTCCTGACCTCTGGCCTTGTCCTGAGAAAACATTCAAAGTATTTATAACTATCATGAAGGTGTATGAAGATGGAATGTTTCATAAAATAGAAATTGAATAAGAAAAAAAAGAAGAACCTTAATTTCAATAGAGTCGGTTTCCTTGCAATTGCTCTCAGAAATTAGTTTTAGATTCTGCACATGTTCTTCAAAGAGATCGGCTAGTTGATTATTGTTGCTGAAGTTATATGCACGACTGAATCTAACAGCTTCATCATATTGCTGTCTCTTGATAAGATTCTCAACAAAAACTGCAAGGTTTAAGAAAATGTCACTTCATCAAACTGACAAAAGCAGCTATAAAATAAATTCTAGTGAACCAAAAAACGAAGTAGGTTGGACTAAATAGTTCGAAATTTGTCAAACCATTTGGAAAATGGAAGATATACATATAAAAAGACAAATTTGAAGTCTATTTCATTTCCAAGCATTAACCACTAATATTGTAAATAAACCATATGAGATCTTTCTTTTGCATTACCATAATATTGTAAATAAACCACACAGTCATGGCGAAAACGAAAAAAAAATGTTGTGGTTAAGAGCTTCCAAATATGTTCAAGTTAGCAAAAAAGATGTAATCCAAACAGTTGAAATGAAATTGTTTCAAAAAACTAAAAGAAAAAGAACATTTACCCAAAACTGCTTCTTCATTGGATGGTTCTATTAAAGCATCATATTGTCTCTCTCTTAAATCAAGATCCTTCAGACATCCATCAAACTGCTTCACTTTTGGCTCGAGCTCTTTCGCATGTGCTTTGAACTCCTTGTCTTTTGACTCGAGCTCTTTCCATCGTCCTTCAAATTGTTTCGCTTCTGATTTAAAATTCTCCATTTGGCTTACAAAATGCTTCAGCTCCTGCATTTGGCCTTTGATTTCCTTCTCTTTTGACAAGTGATCCTTCAATCGCCCTTCAAATAGCTTCTTTTCAAATTCGAGCTCCTTCACTTGGCTTTTGAATTTCTCCTTTTCTGAATCAAACTCCTTTGATCGCACTTCAAATAGCTTCTTTTCTGATTCTAGCTCCTTCACTTGGCCTTTGAATTTCTCCTCATTCAGTTGGTCTTCAAGCAACTTTTCTTTGAATTGCTTCTTTTCTGATTCGAGATCCTTCACTTGGCTTTTGAATTTCTCCTTTTCTGAATCAAAATCCTTTAATCGGCATTTGACTTGCTCCTCGTTTAACTCTATCTCCTTCGCTCGTCCTTCTAGTTGCATCTCTTTTAGTTTCAGCTCTTTCATTCGGCTATCAACATGCTTCTTTTCATGATCAAGTTCCTTCATCTGGCAAAGAAATTTCTCCACCTTTGATTTGAACTCCTTCACTTGGCCTTCGAGATGCTTCTCTTTTAGCTTGAGCTTGTTTACACGGCCTTTAAAGAGCTTCTCCTTTGACTCAAGCACCACCATTCGTTCTCTGCAGCTTGTCTCTTTTAACTTAATCTCCTTAACCTGCTCTTCAAATTGCTTATTCGCTGACTCATAGTCCATCATTTGAGCACGTTGATCATTCTTACTTAATTGCATTACCCTCAGAAACTTCATCCTTTCCGACTCTAATCTTTCTGCCTGTTCGTCAATTTGCTTTTTCATTGCTTCAATCAGTTTCTCTTTGGTCTTAAGTTCCAAAGTACATTCAGCAGTTCTGTGGGAAAAAGCCTTGAGTTCCCACTCCTTCCCTTTACGGACCTTATCAATGTTATCCATGATTTGACAAAGTTGTGTTTCTTTTGTCTTCAGTTCTTTCTTGCGCTCTCCAATCATGTCGTCCATCAAAGAGAGTTGTGCTTGCTTTACAAGAAAATCCTTGACAAATTCTTCAGTTTTTCCCTGCATTTTCTTGTGAGATTCGTAAATTCTTTCAACATAACTCATTTCCTTTTTCATATTTTCAAGATCTTTGGAGCACCCCTCAATATCTCTCTGTATGGCGTGCAATCTATCCACTTCTACTTGCCTCTTCTTTTTGCATTCTTCAAATGATATTTCTACAAATGCAAGTTCTTCCTTCAGCGAGGAAAATGATTTTTCAGCAGATTTGCTTGGCATTTCATATTTCCTCGACAAAGGAGTGTCATCTTTTTTTGTATCTTTAACTTGATTATCATATGGTGTGACCTTTGATTTTTTAACAGAACTTTTCAAGGAGTTGCTGTTATCAAATGGTCTCTTAACCGACTTTGTAGTAGTATAACACTTACTACTCGATGCTCCCAAATTCGACATCCGGGATAACCTTTCTGACAAAGGGAGATCATCATCATAATCAGCGTCATCATAGGAAACCGTGTTCCTCGCATTTGAATGCCAAGTATTTTTCTCAGATGATGTGTAGCGTTTAAAAGTTAAGCGCCCATTATCACCGCCAACACCATCAAAATTTGACTTATCAGAACTCTTAACAGACATTTTTGAACACCACATAAAACCCTGGGAAGAAAAAACAAAGACAAAACCAAAATCAAGAAGCTGCCTTTAAAAATTCCTAGATCAATAATCAAAGTGATACAACATAATTACCAAGGTTCTAAAAAAAGGTCTATTTCCATGAAAATTGCCGCAACAAAAAGGTATAGGTAGTGTTCAATTAACCCAAAAGGGTATGCTCTATTAACACGAAATCAAAACACTTATAGAAAAATCATGCATCACTCACGGCATAATTAATAAGGATATGCATTGCCAACAAATCAAAGAAAGACTTAGATATAAAAATGTCCCTGCAAATATCAAGCATTTTGGGTAAGAATATTTATTTGATTTTAAAGGGACTAAAATTAAAACACTTGATATTTGCAAGGACCATTTACATATGGCTAAAAGAAAACAACATGAAACATGAACAACATTATAATGTTTTTCTGACACATATCATACAATGTTGAGTTATACTAATAATAAGGTTGTTTCATAGTTTCAAAAATGATGAAATAACTAACAACTGATAATAAACAATTACCATTAACAAAATGTCTAAAAAAAAAGATTAAAAAGAAATGTGGTTCTTACAATGATGATGATGGTCTTTTCTAAGTTTCTTGTATCAGAGGAAGGAGAAATGACAGTTTGCTCAAAGAGAAATTTTAGTGACAGTTTTTGAGGGAAGAGTGGGGTGAGTTGAAGCTAACCGTTTATTTCTTATATAACATTCCATTATATTCACTTTAATTCTTGTGCTTTATTTAATAAATAATATTCCATAATTTCCTTTTTTTATTGTTGTTTTTTAATAATAATTTGGTTCTATTTTTCCTTTCATATCAAATTAAGCTATTTTTATGAGTTGACTTTTTTTTTTTTTGTGAATGTATAAATATACAGTCAACATACCTTTCAAAAAAATTGTCAATTTTCTTCAAAAAGAAATAGTCAGTGTAAAAAAAATTGCACCTTCAATCAATCATTTGTAGACATCAATTCTCTATTTGACTTTTCTATGATAAATTTGTCAACGGTAATTTATTTACGGTCAATTGTTTATATGTATGTAGTCAATAATAAATTTTCACACAGTCAATTGTTCATACTTAGTCAACCTGACCAAAAAAAGAAAAAAAAAAACTTAGTCAAATAATTCATTCGCTAAAAATATATGCAAATGAATTCAAAAGGTAAAATATTCTTGGTCTAGATACATTTGACTTTTTAAATCATTTTGTAACGTAGCAAGTGAATATCATTGTTGGGATTCAGTAATTTATAGAGATTTTTATTATTTTTTTAGAGGTAGAGTTTGTTTGTTGTTAATTAGAAGAAAAAAATTACTTACACTTCTAAATATATTTATTATGAAAATTTAATTAAAATTAGTCGGAGCTACTTTAAATTCATTCGTTATTATGAACTATTGTCAAGAATCAAGATGGACACTAACATATCTTTCTTTCTGCTTTTATATTATGTTTAATTGTATGTTTATTTTATCATACTTAGTTATATTTTTTTAGAATACACCACAATTAAATAAAGATTTAACTTATATTATTACTATTATAATATGATTTAACTAATTTTTTTAATTAAAAATTTAAATAATATTATACAAAAGATAAAATTGTAATTTATACCTGTATATCAAGGGGATACATGTTTTTTCATGGCTTTTTTACGTTCAACTATATCCTTCATTTAAATTATTGTATTAATAATTGTATCTCTTAGATTTTATTATTTGAGTTATTAATTAAAAAATATTAAATTCCTTTAAAATACGAACAACGCTGCGATATTAGAGTTTAAATTATTAATTAAAAAATAGTTAAATATCATGTTGTCTCATCAAATACTAGACTCAAACATGATATGATTATCATATCTTGTCTATTATCATAATTACCAAGCGACCTCTAAAAACCACTCTTCATTATCTTCAATCAATTAACAATGATTTAGTCACATCAATTAGCACTCGCATAAAATTAAAACAAACATTTATGTTTTTTGGTCAAGTAGCCTACTCAAAAAAGAAACATAATAGTAGGATGTAAATGGATATAGATAGTGTGATATCTCCGTTTCGTTGGATAAATATGAAATTTGTACCATATTCATATCCGCGCGGATATCCGTTTAGCGGGTAATCCACGAATTTTGAGGTAGCTGCGGGTTTATACAGATATCCATGGATAACATTTAAAAAAATTGTTAATTGTCAAAATTATGGTAATAGTTCCATTTTATGGTATGTTTAACCAGTGCCCCGGGGACACCGGTTAACAGGACCCTATGTTTAAAGATGGATAAAATTAACATGACTGATTATAACATAGATTGAGCCTAATGGTTGATAAAAAATAAAAAGATTGATTTCCCTTAAATAATTTATTCTACCACACTTTCATAAATAAAATATAAGTAAAATGATAATTGAAAAATCAATATATCTGATTAAAAATTTAGTATACATACATCAATTCTTAAAAAATAACAATTTTTCAATTATCATTTTTGCTTATATTTTATTCCGAAGAGAATATTATCATACATACTATCACGTATCAAGCAAAATAATGTGTTTTTAAAATGAGTCAATAAGTCAAATAACCTAAACCCAATACAAAAATGTAGGATGGTTGCTTGTGACATTGAATGTTTTCTAGAAACATATGGAAAAGACTAAAAAAACTCAACGGTAGTTAACTGCGGCCGGATTTCTAATTATAAAAATGATATTTTAGTATTTTACATGTGTTTTTAGGAAGATTTTGATGTTAGAACTGCAATTGTCAAAATGTAGGACAGGCCAAACCACTTGATACGGCCCACATATCGAATAATAAACAATTAATTAAAAAGATAAAAGTGGGTTAAGAGAAAAAAGTTTAGGTTCCCCAAATAATTTCACCCTTTTGTGTATTGATTGATTGCTCTGACCATTATTTATTTTCTCCCAAAATCTGCTTCTTTCATGTTTTGGTTAATTGGTTTTGTTTATTGTTTGACTGTGTATATTATCCATCCTAATGTATAATATGATAATAATCAATCAGAGCAGGTTTGCTATAAGCAAAGATGGTTTTTCCATTTCAAGCTTTCGTCAGCATAGCCTGCGTAACCTCTTCTGATGAGTGTGCATGTGTACGGTAGCCGTGGCTGACAAAATGTTCTTTTTTTGCTGTTACAATCCACAAACTCTTTTTTTTTTATAAAATAATTCAATCGACAAACTCTTACGTTTTTTTTTGTCAAGTAGTCTAGTGGTTAGAATTCACTTTTTTCAAAATCAATAAATGGGACGTCTGAGATTCGAACGCCAACCCCGACATATAACTTTGGAAACTTCAGATTGCTCTCTCGTTCAATTGCTTGAAAATCACAAATTCTAGATTGTTCAAAATTTCCTACATTTATTGCAAAGGGGACACTTATGCAGACAAAATGGCTAATCATGGCTTTTCCATTATACTAAGTTACCCAACTACAGATTTGGCCATGTAATTTGGCACCATATAAAAAGCAAAATACAAGAAAGAAAAACAGGAACCAACAAAATTGAGGTAACACTGTTTGATAATCTTCTCTTGAGTTTTCATTCTTCCTAACCATAATAGACCTTTTTGCATTGATCAATAGAGAGAGAATCCATTCCTGTTACTTCATTTGCACATTGAACAACTGGATGATGGTCCTGATTTCACATTTAACACATTAATTTATAACCAATATGTAGGTGCATGAACATGGAATAATTCATAAAACATAATTAGCATAAGATGAAAAAATAACCTTGATTTCAATGGAGTCTGTTTTCTTGAATGCAAGAGATTGGCTGTTCAATTTTTGTTGGCATTAAATAAGCTCGGAAGAATCTTTCGGCTTCAATATATTGTTCCTTTATGATAAGTTTCTTTACCAAATCTGCAAGGTAGACCAAAATTTAACTTCATCAAAACTAACTAATTATGCCATCAAATCAGTTCTAAATCTAATTAACGAAAACGGAACAGATTGGGCTGAGGTAAGTGGTAACACCTCCTTAATCATCATCCATGAATTGTAGAATGTTTGTATGTGAAAAGACATGCATTATTAGAACGTTAGAACAGGATGTCCATTATTATCATAGATGAGTTTATATTGTGTTTGAGCAGGGACCAAGGTGTGTCAGAGCAAAGAAAAAATTTGGGGCACTCGTCTAAGTTATCAAACATGTGTCCTAAAGTGTCAAACACCGATGCGTCATGCCTAATCCTGTGAGTGTCGGTGCTTCATAGATAACAAACTATATATTAATTTGAAGTCTATTTCATTTTCCAAACATTAGTCAAGATACCAAATTTCTCTCAAAAAATGAGACAGAACAGTTGGCGGAGACAAAATGAAACCTTTGCATCTAGTGTATGAAGTGAATTATATATCAGATCAATTTCCTACCAACCGTTAAAATCTTAATCTTAGTATATTTTGTATTTATATACCATGCAGAAGCCCTAGAATATCAACACATTTGATGTAACTTACACTTCAAATTTTAAGTGAGGAGAAAATAAGTATTATGCTGAGTGTCTGAAACAAAAAAGATTTCTCAAACTAACATACCAGAAGCTTTATCTGCAAAACCAAGAATTCCAAACAGCTCTACAGCCATCTCGTGCTGAGCAGCAAAACCAAAAAGCTTAAGAACTTCATCTTCATCCAAACAAATAGCTAATCCATAAATTGACACAAGGAGTAGAAAACCCAGAATTGCCGCTGAATTTTCAGTGTTTTGTAATATGTAAGCTTCCACATCCAGAGCTAGCTTCATTGCTTCTTCTCTAACATGAGGTCTAATATCTGGTGATATTTTCCTCAGTTCTTTGAGCACAAGAATGTTGCTATCATCAATAATTACAGCATTGTCTCCCATCTTATGCTCCATTTTAATAATGGGGTTCTGTATTATATCCAAAGCAATTTTTGCTGGATCTGATGCTGCTTGAAGATTAAAAAGAATGTAATTTTCAAGCGACCCAAGTTCATCATTTTCGTCACTACTTTCTTGATCACCTATGTAAGAAACATCATGCAACTGTATAATTAGCTAACAATTAAGCCCCCATATTTATAGAAACATCAGTAAATCAAGGCGACGATGTGTGTGAGATAAGATCCCTTACAACAATTTGAAAAAAATAATTAATCCAATGGTTTAAAATTTGAAAAATTCCTAAGTGAGGTACACTTCTCTTAGTTCTCCTTTCTAGCTAGCCAATAAAGTGCACATGGGGCTTGCTTGCACTAATGTGATTTCTTGAAATGGAGGCAATAACACTCAAACGGCGGTGTGCGCCTCTCAGTAGAATTAACCATTTTATCAGGATATGGTCGCGAAAAGCAAGTTGGCCAATGAAAAGTTTGCCTGGCCAGAATTAAGCATTTTCTATGTCTAGCATTTATGTAATTAAAATTAGTTTGATAGAGTGTGATATATCAAACTAGGAATAAATTTCAACGTGTCCATAGGTGTAAATCTTTAACACGATGAAAAATATTATTTTAAATAAATTGGGTTGATCAGATGAGGTTAAAGATTTTTTATTTTTTTTAAAGAAGATGAGGTTAAAGATATTAAATGATAAAATTGAAATGATGTTGTATTAATAAACTAGATGATGAAGATCATTTACCAGATTTAATTTCTTCTTCTGTTTCCTGATCCACATCTTGTTCTTCTCCTCCTCCCTCTCCTTGTTCGCTTTCTTCCACAACCACCTTTGATTTCTTAAACGAAATATGTGATTCCTTGTCATCGTCAAAATCCCTCTTAACCGACCGTGTAGTAGTATCCCTCAAATTCAAAAGGAAATTATCATCCATTTTGGAGTCTTCAGAAAACCCTAACTTGTTGTCCGAAGCCTTATCCGAAGTCATGATTGAACTACATAAAACCACGAAATAGCAAACATTAGCAGCATATCACTTAAAATCATAGATCAATCATGATCAAGTAGTAGTAATAATACATAACTAAATTTGAAGACCAAGAAATAAAATAAAGGGTTTCAAAGTTTGAATCATAAAGCAAGGGAAAACGAAAACCTAGATGCAATGCATCATGTATGTAGTAAAGGAACCTACCTAGAATCTAGATTCAAAGGGACATTATCATCCAGTGTGGAGTCTAGAGAAAACCCTAAATTGTGATCAGCCATTATTGAACTACATAAAACCACAAAAAAGAAAACATTAGCACATCACGTTAAATCATAGATCAATCATCATGAAGTAGTAATATAATACTTGAATAAAATAAAGGTTTCAAGTTTGAATCAGAAAGCAAGGGAAAACGAAAACCTAGCTAGCATCATGCAAGTAGTAAAGTTTGAATCTAGATCAATCATCATCAAATAGTTTTTTTGACATGCATGGCATGAAAATAAGGTTGGAAATATGAATGATAAAATAAAAATAAAACATGGGAATGTTTTGTTGGATTTGTAAGCGAATGAAGGATAATTACTACCAGCGATTGAATTGAAACAGTAAATGAGAGTTGTACCCTAAACACAAATGAGAAACACAAGAGGAAGAGGCGGAAATAAATAACGTTGTAATGTTGAAAGGTGGTGTTTTTTTGTGTGCGGGAATGAATGGGGTCCACTCCACTTCAAAAAGGGTTGCTGACTTGCATCCCTTCGGTCTCTATCTCATATTTTATTGTTGAGTCATACTTGTTGACATTTATAGAAACAAATTAATGAATATCTTCAGAGATTTACACGCACGATTATATCTTTGAATGAAGGTATCTAACCTAAGGTATTGATATTAATAGTTGAGATAGACTTTATGGACTCTTCAATTTTTTAAAACTATTTCATATCAATAGGAATCAAAATCGCAAAACACTTGTTAATCTTATCAAAAATTTGAAAAGTAGTGTTAAATACATGAGTTTAATAGACAATTACCGACAATTTAAAATAGTTTTACAATGTCACCAATAGGACATTTATTAATTTTCCCATAAGTCTTAGTTAAAAAAAAAAAAAAAAGTCTCAGTTTAACGGACAAAAAATATCGATATTGTTAAGGGAGACGTCATGAGCGGAGTTCAAACTTTTCTTTGTTCGTCTATTTCTGTTCCGGCTTCCGTTTTTGTCGAGCGGTTGTGGTTTTTTTTTTCTTCTTGTTTCCTTGGCGGTGTCTTTCTCCTTTTGAGGTTTATTTTCCCCCTTTCCTTGTTGTTGTGTTGTGGTGCGGCCCTTGGGGGTTTGTCCCGGGAGTTGTTCGATGGTGGTTTTGTGAGCGTCTTTTGACGGCTCTTTTTTTTTTTGTAGTAGCTGGGGTTTGAACCCCGGATCTTACATATATTATGCATTGTCCATACCAACTGAGCTAAGCTCACGAGAACTTTTATCGGCTCTTTTGGTGTATCTTCTACAGTTATTTATTTTATCTATCTATATATATATATATCTTTGCCATTAAAAAAAATGAGCGGAGTTCAAACTCCAACTCCTAATTCATTTATGTGTGTAAGCTTCCAATTGTTATTGTCATTTTGTCAATCAACAAAAAAAATTATATTAATTTGTCAAGTCATACAACTACTAATTTTTTAATATATGTTTATTGGATATCAAAAATTTATTAAAGTACAAGTAACTACAAAAATTTATTTTCTAATAAACTCTACCTAATAGACTCTTAGGATTCGTTTGGTACACACGATAGAGTAATAAGATAAAATAAAATTATCATATCGTGGTTCAAGTCGTTGTTTGGTGCAAGAAAAGATAAATTAAACATATTTTTAATCCTATCTGACTCACCCTTTGATATTTTTATCCTTAGTCTTTAATTTTTATGGATTAACAACTTGACAGTAAAAACTCTTTTACGTGTATCATCCATTTCTTAGTTCACGACTCTCCCTCCTTCCCTCTCTCCGTCTCCCTTCAGATAATGTTTTCTTTCAACAAAAAAAAATTCATCAATTGATTCATTATTTCTTCCCTGTGTTCCTATTTCTTTGCTTAATTGTTGCCTTTTTTTTTCCGTGGATTGTGTTTCTATTTCACGAATCGATTTCTTACTACTGCTTTTTTTTTTGGCTGCTTCGGCTATTTGTTCATATTCCATGTGTTTTACCATTGATGATGATTGAAAAAGTTTATGTAACAATCGAAGGAAAAAAAAAATTGTTAATTGAAAAAACTTGTTGATTGGAAAATTATATGCAACAGTTGAAAATAAAATGCTATGATAGGATTGTGAAAAATTGATTTTGCATCAAATAGTCTTTTAAATAATGGTATCATCTTTCTTAATATGTGTGAACCAAACACATGATGAAATATCATGTAACTATCTTTTTCTATCCTTATTCAGTTCATTATCATATTATGTCTCTATCTTATCTTACACACCAAACAAACTCTTATAAACTTAAATAAAATGCTTGATTAATTTTTTCTCCTGGATATTTTCGATATGTTATCCACATCATTCATGGTTAAGTTGAGCTCAAATATTTTGAGTAATATATAAATGGTTAAAGGTTTTCTCTCTTCGTCCACTTGAGTATAAGATAACCTGTATAAGATTTAACTCAAGAAAATATTGCCTCGCATCACTAAAAATGTTATTCTAATACTTATTGCAATTTTATGATCAAAGGATGTGTCCCTCCAA
>Ga0315914_1001736_pt1 | contig 33135 bp, 25 predicted proteins | sample MpolenodulesMG_FD_203920 | JGI IMG/M metagenome (GOLD analysis project Ga0315914, IMG submission 203920) | Medicago polymorpha root nodule microbial communities from Los Angeles, California, United States - elongated nodules | ecosystem: Host-associated > Plants > Roots > Nodule | place: USA...
CAGATGCTTTAAGCTTCAAATAAATTCCTTTGCTCTTGAACTTGTTCAATCAGAATCTCTAAGAATAGTACTTTGATTATGGATCCTGCACACTTGAACAAATTGTTTAGCATATCCAATTGATTACTTTTAATACCTTGTTATTGTCAAAACTCAATAGGTGACTTGTGAAACACCCTTGTTCCAACATAGGTATGTGCAGGTTTCGTAAATAGAGTAAGCTATGAAGTGATACCGTTGACGACCTTAGGTCTTCCCCGATCGTCCGGTTCAGGAGCGTGTCGTGAATATTACGTTAGGCCTCGATGCGTTTAGCGTACCTTGGCGTAGCGGTCTTAGGATCCCTTGACCGCCATGACACGTATATGTATAAGACAAGACCTTACGACGAGTTAAGATGAACCTATGACGGACCTAGTATGCACGACCGTCTAGGAAATGATAATCCACACACGTATAATCAACCGTTAGGTTGTATTATAGACACAAGGTGACCATAGGTTTTCCCCGAGGTTACCTCTAGCCTGGGATTTAGGTAGAACTCACTGAGGCATTATATCTCATCCCACTCCTTCTTTGTTCAGGTTCACAGGTTGTTCGAGGCAAGGGTAAGGAGAAGGCTTTGGACTGATCGTGCTTATCGGATCTATGCTTATGTTATCTAGCTATTATTATGTTATCTTAGCTATATGTACTATGATGAGACTTATTGTACTTGTTTCACTAGACTGGCTATGCATATATAATGTAATACATGACTGGAGATGACTTTTGTATCTGAATCTCGACTTATGTTGTATTTTCCGTATTGTATGATTAATGTATCCAGTATCAATTATAACGTACGTGTTAAATATTCTAGACACTTTTAATACAGGCGTTACACTAATGCATATAAATTACGATCAATGATTTTTATTAAATTTTAATTTTTATTAAATTTATAGGTATACATATTTTACACTTTTATATTGTAACAAATTTAAATTATCTTTTTCAATTACACAACAATATAAATTTTTATCCTTTTAAATGACACCAACAACATATAACATTCCATCCCTAAAAAACAATATAGATTTCTTGTAGGCAAATTCGTTTAAGGAGTATGATTGGAAGTGAAAAAGTCAACCCAAAACTTGGTATTCTCTTTATTTATGGTATATATTTGTGTTTAACTACCTAATAATATACACCATCCGATCACTATTATAAGCAAAAATTCACTTTTTAAATTAATTGAATAAATAATGTATGTGGTCAATAATATAGACTACATACATCACTTTTTTAATGAACCTAAAAATTAGATTTTTGTTTATAATAGTGACTACAGGGTGTATATTTCAACTAATTTGCCTCAAGATCTACGCTACAATCATCATCCCCAAGGCCATCGACTTTAACCATTACTCCATTTTCAAACTTCTTATCATCAACAACCTTTTCTTCCTTCTCAAGATTTTCAACTATTACACATCATGTAGCCGCAACTACACGAAATCCACAATGACCATCACTGGTGACATCCATCACGTTTTCATGAACTTAATGCACGAACGACGAGGTTTTGTCTTTGTGTGGGATGTCGACTTGAACCAGATGAGGGTGGGGAGACCTATTACTAGCATACACACTTTTCATACTTGAGAATGTTCACTTTGATTGTGAAACCTCTGTAATCTGGATCACGGGCATCAACATGCTCCCACCAAGAGAGAAGGTGATCACTTAGTTGACTGTACAAAACATTCCACCTTCTTTGATGCACCTTTTGTATTTAACTTTTTTGGAGGTAGACACATAAAGGTTGTCTTCGATAAAAAAAAAAAAAAAGATTGCTGAAACTGCTTTAGAACACTCAAATAGTATAATAATACGAACCATTTGTGATTCTCCCCCCAAAATCACAAATATGTTTGAGTAGACTTTTTCAAGAATACTCTAGAGGCATAAGCTTTAAACAATGCAAAAAATATGTTTGAGTCATTCTCCCCCCAAAATCTCTATCATTGCTTTTGACACTGATGAACTCACACATCCTCTTCAGCTTGAGTAATGTTTACTCAAAGTAAAGTCTCAGTTTGCTATACAAGTTCGATTCTATCTTAAGATTGGGCATGGCTCAATCCAAAATTACTATCCTTTTTTTTTTCCTTCCAGAAATTTCCTTCACTTGAAGTAATATGTGTTAGACACTAAATGTATACCTCTTCCGATACAAAGTTTAAACACTGGTTTATCATATTACGAGAGTTTAGTCACTTTCTCTATATCCAATCTCCGTTGGTATTTATTACTATTTTGTGGAAAAAATATTTTACACAAACAATCAATTATATCTTACCAGGTGCTCCCTACATTCCTTTTAAATTTTCATTTTAAGATTATTTATACATATTAAGGAAATCAATAATTTTGTTACATTTGATAAACTTATTTGTCTTTTTTACAATACTCTCATTTATTTCTTATCTCATTCGACACATTCCTCACTATATTAAATACTTAAGAATATTAATTGTGTTATGCTAAAAATATTTACAATAAAATAAAATAGATAAGAAAATATTAAATATTAAATACTTAAGAACGTTTACCTCAAATTAGTTGAGCAACCCAACTTCCTATGTCCCGTAGAGAAATATGTGAATTATATAGAAAATAAGAAAGGTGGTTATTCCCTAGAAAAAAGGTGGTTATAAAAACAAGATAAGTTGGTTCATGTTAGCATAAATGAGACATTGTAGTATGCAGAAGCCGAAGTTTGAATTACAAATTCCTTACTTAATTACTTTAATAGGTATCACTAAATCACTTAGACAAAAAAAAAAAGACGAACACTCTCAATTGCTATGAGTTTAGTTGAGTACATATTAATTATCTAATTATTTTAAAATAGATCTAAATTTTAAATAAATTTTAACTACATAGTACTACTATAAAACAAAATTCTAAAGCCCACAAGTATTCTCCAAAAGATAAGTAATCACATAAAAATAACAAAACTTATTGATTTTTTTTGTGTGAATAAGGTTAAAACAACAACCTAAAAGGAACTTAAATATATAAATTAAAAATAAAAGAAAAAAATAATATTAGAATAGTTTATTTGTGAGAAGGGTGGCCATAGAGAAATGAATTTATTTTAATTTCATTTAAAAAAGATGAATAAATTATGATGTTTGTTTTTGTCTTGATCCCAGAAAATTTAGAACGAAAAAACAAAACAATGTTTGTGTCCACGTAGGTAGGAAGGAAGGAACATTGAAACAAAAACAAAAATGTCACAAAGACAGAGAAAGAGAAAGAGATCCAACATTGGATTCATCTTCATGTTCATGTCTTCTTCTTCCATCTTCATGTTAATTCTCTCCAAACCCCATAATTGAACCTTCATTTGTAAGTCATTTTCACCTTTTTTCTTCATTTCAATTCCCTTGATCCAACCCCACTTTTTTTTTTTTTTTTTTAATTTAATTTTCATTTTTTTTTATCATTCTCCACTCTGATTCATTGTATTTGCTGCCACCTTTATAACAGATTAGGTAGTTATTTTTTAATATTTTTTTCTGTAATTTTTTGTATTTTTTATATTTTTTTATATTTTTAGATTTTTATTGGGTGCCCATTTTTTGAATCTGAAATTTTTTGGATTTTGATTGATACCCATGTTGAGTTATTGTATATAGTGCTTAAAATTGTTATCTTTTTTGCTTTTTAATTTGGAGATTTTTTCAGTTTAGCTGGTGACACCTTGGAAATGTTGCTTTTTGGGGGTGCCAATTTTGTGTTTTGATTGATATCTGTTTTGTGTTTATTGCTTCTGATTTGAATAATTTGGTTTCGTAATGTTGGTGTAGGTAGATGCTGTAAAGTTTGGTTCATTTGGCTTGTTGGTTAGAATTTCTTATTAGTGTTGTTATAGTAACACTCTTGGCTTTTGTAAATAATCCGAGATTCATCGAGATAAAGATTTGGATGTGAAACTGTGTACAGGATTTGTTGTTGCAGATAGTATCTACAGATTTATCTTCATTGTATTGGGTTATAGTGGAATTTTGATAGGATGTTGAGTGTGTTGAATTGAAAACTTAGGTGTTATTAGGGAGGAAAAATTCGACATGAATTTGTTGTTTTCGGCTGTAAATTGTGAAAAGAGTTAGCAGCTTGATTGAGTTGCTGAGAAACTGTTGTTATGGCTTTAAATAAGACAGGGAACTTGATAGGTAACAACACCGGAGACGAGCATCGTTTGTTTCCTCAATACACCCAACCAGAAGTACGCAGTGGTGCTGCAGATGTACATAATAATATCCCTAAACAGGTTGGGGGGAAAATTTCTGTGAGTAATGTTCGTGATGGAGTTGGTGGTGGAAGAGTTCTTGATACATCTCGAAATCGTGAGAGTAGGTTTGGGTTGAATAGGGAGAACGGACATGTGAGATACGAAGATCTTACCAATATTTTAGGGTTGAAGAGAATGGACTCTGAGAGTTTTTCTGATATAAGTGACTTTATCCCTAACAATCAGCCAGCAGCACAAGTGATAGAAAACGGCGTTTCTCCGAACATTTTAAGCAAAACTCAAAAAGGAGACGGCGAAAACAGTGGCCTTGGTGCGTTGAGGAAGACCTTTAGTGAAACAATTGTTTGCGACAAAGCCGGTACTAGACAAGGCGTATCATCGCCCATTTACAGACATGAAAGATCTCACTCCAATGGGTTTTCCGGTTCTGGAACTTTAGACGATTCTTTGTCTGGTGGGAAAATGAAGTTTCTTTGCAGCTTCGGCGGAAAAATATTACCAAGGCCAGGTGATGGTAAACTCAGATATGTTGGTGGAGAAACTCACATTATATCTATTCGAAATGATATTTCGTGGCAAGAGCTTATGAACAAGACTTTAGGTATTTGCAGTCAGCCTCACACGATAAAATACCAACTTCCAGGGGAAGATCTCGATGCTCTTATATCTGTTTCCTCCGACGAGGATCTTCAAAATATGATAGAGGAATACCATGGACTTGAAAGTCATGAAGGTTCTCAGAAACTTCGAATATTTTTAGTTCCTTTGGGTGAATCTGAAGAGTCACCGTCAGCCGATGGAAACACCGTTCTGCAGAATGACCCTGATTATCAATACGTTGTTGCTTTAAACGGCGTAATAGACCATAGTCCTAAGAAAAACATCAGTGGACCGAATTTGATCAACGAAGCAAATCATTCAGCGAAAACTTTCAATTTCACCCCAACAGTTACCTCTTCTCCTTTGGAGATCAGGGATGGTAATAATGGTATGAATGCTTTAAATCTTCAAAGTCCGTTGCGAATTTCTCCTACTCCAGTTCAAGTTGCAGGTTCTAATACAGGTTATATTCAATTGCTCGGTAACAACTCATGCCAGGGAAGTATTGACAGCAATGCGTCATTTGTTACCGCTCAGATATACTCCGGAAACTCGAGCATTAACACTGCTGATTGCAGATACCTTCAACAACCATCTGCTACTTTGGTAAGTGACAGTCATCCTCGTCAACACGGCAACGTTGGTCAGCCCAAGAATCTCAATGGACAGTATTTTGACAACTACAGTACTGTATATGCTAGCCAAAGTAATGGTTACGGTGATGAAGCTCTCGGTGGAACTTTGCATAAGGATACAATATTCTACTCTGGAAATTCAATCGCTCAACAGATCGAATCTTATGGAACTAATAATGATCCGCCTCATGGGATGCCTCATGCTTTTTCTGATTCGCAGTTGCATGAAAGTGGAGCAAAGTCTGGTTACTGCTCACAAGAAGGAATTACCCCATCTCTCTCCTTGAACCATGAAAAGTCTCAATTATCTTCGTTGTTAGGTGTCTCGAAAGTGAACCTTACGGAGGGTCAACACGATCCCTTTCTCCATTATCCTCAAGTACAAAGTAAGATACCAAATGTGGAGTCGACTGAGATGCACAGATGGCAAGGTGCTGCATCTTCTTCCAACTCAGAATCAGTAAGAACGGGTGATCGTATTAATAAGGACAGCATTTTATCTGAAAAAAACACCTTAAGTGGATCTGGCTTTGTAGAAAAGGAGGACGTGCGAGAAAATTCTTTGAAATCAGAAAGGATGATGATAAATGAAGAAAAGAATCCTATTCTTAAGAAGGATAACAAGGTTTACGAGGGAAATCCAACTGTTGATTATATGAGTGAATTGTATCTTTTGGATACATTCCCTACTGATAACGTAAGTGCTAAGATTGGTGTGCAAAATAATTGGGAACAACCTTGTGCGGACACGCATCCTTCGTCATCAGGCATGATGGGATTCTCGCTAAATAACCTTATGGACAAGACCCCGTCTGATCTTCATAACATCGGCCAAAAGACAAGTGATGGAAGAAACATTGATTTTTCAGCCAGAAACATCAATTTAAATTCTCCAATCCCAAAATGCGCAGAAAGCCCGTGTGACAAAAGTTCTGAAAGAGATCACATGTTCAAGTTTTCCTTTGATCCACATTCTCTTAAATCTGCACAAATTCAGCCTTCTCAGAATCAGATCACTACAGGTTTTCACGATAATCCAGCAATAAACTCTGAAAGTTTGTATCCTGCGGTACTTCATGATGATGTCCGTCCAAATTTGAACTTGCCGGTTGATGGCCTGGATAATTCAAGCAAGAATATATCTTTTGTAAAGGCACCTTCGTTTCTCGATGACTTGATTACAAGCATTGATCAAACGGTTGGTCAGTTTAAACATGAACATTCTGCCTCTGGACTGTCAAAAGTTGAAGGTGTAATTTTAGAACAATCAAAAACTTCAGAAAGATGTAATGATGCAAATCGAGTGGAGCCGTTTCTTGTAGTAGACGATGTAACCGGTGTTGTTCCTTCACGTCCCATGTCTTCACCAGTGCACACCTCGCATGATTTTGATGAAGTTGGAAGCGATGTATCTCCATCTCATACAGAAGTCGAGAGCACCGTTCCAGAGTCAGATCCTGAGGTAGGAAAAACTGAATTAGACTTGAATTTATTTATGATAAAACCATTTACACATTTTGAATCTTTTATTTTCATTTATAGGATTTTAAAGACGACCAAACCGACGTGAATGACTTCCTTTCCGATGCAATGATAGCAGAAATGGAGGCCAGCATATATGGTTTGCAGGTAGACAATTACTAAAATGTTATGGTTCTGATTTTTACATGTTTTAAGATGAGAATTTCATATGTTTCTGGTTGGAATTCCTAGAAGATAATTGAATGCACAGTGAATGCAACTGTATCTATCTGTTATTGATAATCCCTATAACTGACATTTTATGTTTTGTCATTCAGATAATTAGGAATGCTGATCTTGAAGAACTTATGGAGTTAGGATCTGGTACCTATGGAACTGTTTATCATGGAAAATGGCGAGGAACCGATGTAGCCATCAAGAGAATTAAAAAGAGCTGCTTTGCTGGAAGATCTTCTGAGCAAGAACGGTTGGTGAGTCTTCAGTGCAGTTTTCTTCTCAATACCGTGTTATGCATTAGTAACATGTCCTTCATTCTCTTTATCTATGTGTCTTCCTATACAAGTCGCATTGGATATTGGATTTATGGATGTCCCAAATTTGAATCTGTTAATGTACAGAAATTAGTTCCAATTATTATCCAAGATAGCAAAGGGCATGTTTGGATTGGCTTATGAAAAAAACTTATAGCTTATATGAAAATAGTTTGACTTTATTTTATATTTTGTTATAGAAATAGCTTATACATAAGCACTGATATGATAGCCACAGCCACTTATGCTAGAAGAGCTTGATTAAGTTTTTTAGAACATTAGGTCTTATATTCAGACCATACAAAGAGATGTAGCTTTGCAATAAATTTGAATTAAATTCACTTAAAAATATTATTTTGTGGAAACAAATTAATATTTTATTTCAGTTTGAAAAGTAGTTTGTTTTTTTTTTCTTTTCTTTCTTTCTATGAAACAAAAGACGTAAAATGTGCGCATGAATCTGACAATGTATGCTGGCTTGGGCAGGCAAGAGATTTCTGGAGAGAGGCACAGATCCTGTCGAATCTTCACCATCCCAATGTGCTCGCATTTTATGGAATCGTACCGGATGGTGCTGGTGGAACCTTAGCAACTGTAACAGAATATATGGTTAACGGCTCCCTTAGGCATGTCCTTGTCAAGAACTACAGGTAGCCTCATATACTAAATTTTCTGTGAATGTATCATTTGAAAACAATGCACATACTGAATCTGAACTTTTATGCAGATTACTAGATCGTCGTAAAAAGCTTATAATTGCCATGGATGCAGCCTTTGGTATGGAATATTTGCACTCAAAGAATATTGTCCATTTTGATTTAAAGTGTGACAATTTGCTCGTCAATCTAAGGGATCCTCAACGACCAATATGCAAGGTTAGAATTCCAGAAGTTAAGTTTCATCTTCTTTCACATGAAAATAATATGAAAGAAAAAAATTTGTCATAGTGTTTTATTTTTCTGATGGAAATGAGAATTGAATAGACATGGTTTTTGATAGAACACTGTGGCGTCGTTTGATTCATGTAGCCGACCACACTTATTGGGATAAGGCTTGGCTGTAGATTAATGTCTCAATGTCACAATGATAAAGAGTTTGGTCTTTGCTAATGTTCATTTTCCATTATCATTAAAGTAAATTATAGCACAAGGTATTTTTGAATTGTGTTTTATGCTAGTCTTAGAGATATAAACCATTGGACCATTGGTTTTTGATGAAACTCTTCCAATCTTATGATCTTTACCTAGAAAATGACTTATATGTTTTTCATGAGTCATAGTTAATAAACTGTATGTAATTGTCATGCTTCTTATGAATAACACTTTTTTTGTTATTTTAACAACCTATGTTTATTGATTATTTTTTTCCTAGGTTGGAGATTTTGGATTATCAAGAATTAAACGTAATACCCTTGTATCTGGTGGTGTCCGAGGAACCCTTCCATGGATGGCACCTGAGCTGTTGAATGGTAATAGCAGCCGGGTTTCAGAAAAGGTAATAAGAACATTTTCATATGAAGTTTAGTAATATAGAGAAATCAATGAATCTTTTGGTAGGCACTTAGTTTGTGGAGTGACTTTGACAGGTTGATGTTTTCTCGTTTGGCATCTCCATGTGGGAGTTATTGACAGGAGAGGAACCTTATGCAGATATGCACTGCGGTGCCATTATTGGTAAGAATATGTATCTTTAAGGAAATCATAGATTTTTTACCAGACCAGTGAGAAAAATATTTTGTGGATCGAATCCTGTAACACAATTTAAATCTTAGTGTATGAGAATATAGAGGTTCTGCTTTGTTTAGCCTTAGTCTCCTAACTGTGACCGACCGATATCTTTAAGCCATAGAATCAGAATATAGAGGTTCTTGCTTCCTTCTTCGGCTATTCAGTGTTTGGTCTCTTTGCATTGTAGTGTTGAACATTTGTTACAAGTCTGAATTTTGAACTGTGTCAAATCTGGCGAAAGAAAGTAAAAACAAACCATAAGTGAGATGAAGATAATAAGCATTAGGTTTCATGAAATTCTTTCTAGTCTAAAGAATCTCGCATATGTAGAGGTAAAAATCAAATAAATATTGTTCGTATTTTCTGACTTGATTCTCTTGTGGACATGTTTAATTAGGGGGCATTGTAAAGAACACCCTTCGACCACCGATTCCAGAACGATGTGATCCTGAATGGAGGAAACTTATGGAAGAATGTTGGTCACGTGAACCCGAATGTCGGCCATCGTTCACCGAGATAACAGGAAGATTAAGATCTATGTCTATGACCCTTCAAGGAAAGGGAAATTATCAGGCATGGCAGTTGAGACCTAGTAATGAACTTTGATTGTATATAATGTGGTTAAGAAAGAAGTCAAGACTAGGGTTGGCATGCTTTGAGGGTTACCACAACACTTACCTATTGTTTATTGTGATTTATATTAGTTATTATATATTCATTTGTTTATTCTTTCTTGTAAAATCTGAGGTTGAGATCATATATGGTATAGTTGTTTAGATATATCAATTTTGTACTTCGTTCATGATCCAACATTTTGAAAAAAGATATGTATACTTAGAAAAAGTGTATTTAGTATATATGTACACAAACAACATTGCTTGTAATATATGTTTGTTTAGCTTAATGTGATTATCTTTTTTTATCATTCCCTTTCCTTTCATGAATTCAGCTTTATGGCAATGAATGATGGTTTTCAATATGATATGGTTGAATGTGGCAAGGTTGGTTTGCATACTCAAAAGCTTTCATAATCTCAAGATCAATTATAATTAATTATGTAACCTCATTCTAAAATAATAGAAGACTTTTCTGCTCTACTCCTTGTGACGTAGGCGCTTTGGCGAACCTTGTTAAATTTGTATTGCGTTTGTTTGTCGAAAGGAAAACAAAGGCAATACAATGTCAGTGTCTGTATTTTGCGTTTTAATTTCTTTGGATTCTCAAAGTTTACAACAAAAAGGCACATAGGTTTGTATTGTTTTAAGAAGTTGCATCTTTAAGGGAACTAGTGTTTGTGTTGTTGTAAGATCAATGGTTGAAAGATGAGAGGAAGAAGTGCATATTAAAGTCGGTAATAGACACTACTTGATGTGTGGCGTTACAAGAACTCAATATGTTCAAGTTGGATGATAAAGAAACCATTGAATAGAAGTTGTTGTGAATTCGGACTCTGAACTCAGACCAAGAAACTTAGTTGTGTGGAGTAAAAGGAAATAGTAACCAATATCAAAGTAGCCTCAATAAACAACAACAATAACAAAGCTAAGCCATGCTATGCCATCCTCTGATTGGCTATTCCCTAATCTCACATCTGCGACAATGATGAAGAAGACATCATTCTGCTCATCGGCGGTTGAATCCACATACTCATCTTCTGATGAAGAAGTTGCTCAATCTAACCCAAAACCCTAGCTGCCAAACTCAGTGACTCATCTTCCGATGAAGAAAGTTCTCAATCCAACCCTAAACCCAAAACCCTAACCGTCAAACCCACCTACTCATCTTCTGATGAAGAAGTTGCTCAATCTAACCCTAAACGACAAACCCTAACCGCAGGACTAGTGTCCAAATCTGGAAGCAAGCGTTCCATCGACAACAGTGGAAACCCTAATGAGATACCCCCTGCAAAGAAACCAGAAACAATGTCGGAACTGTTACACTTGGTTGATTCTAGTTTGATGACTGTAACCACCTCTGCAGACGTGAAGGAATACCAAAACTCATTCGTATTCGAGATGGACTTGCCGGGATTGAAATCTGGTGATATCAAGGTTGAAGACGATAATGTGGTTGTGATAACTGGCGAGAGGAAGAGGGAAGAAGAAGGTGGCGGAGTCAAGTACCTGAACATGGAGCAGCGAAGAAGGTTTGGGAAGTTCACTGGAAGGTTTCTTCTTCCTGAGAGTGCTAATGCTGATGCTGTTTCGGCTGTGTGTTGAGATGGGGTGCTTAGTGTCACTGCTCTCAAGAAATTGCCTCCTCAGAAATCTAACAAGCCTAGAAGAACTATTGTATGCTTGAATTGAAAATTCTGAATGAATTATGTAGTTAGTGTGTGAGATAATGTGATAGATGGTTTATCTTAATCATGAGTACTTCAGTTCTAAGTTTATGTGATTACATTTTAGTTCATTATGATTTGATTGTTGAGGTATCTGAGAAATAATTTGTTTTGCTATATTTATCTCTTGTTGTGCAATGAATGCATTTTTCAGTTTTCAAAGATTTAATTAGAAAGTTATGCATGCAATGCAACCTGTTTTTTCAGTATTTTTTTTCAGCCTTTTAATTTTTGGATATAAGTAGTAATTTGACAAGTTATTGTCTTCCTAGCTACTTTCTACAAGTGACTCTTGTAGGGGATATTTAAATTGGTAATGATCATTTTCTTGTATGTTTTTAGCAAGAGTCATTTTAGTCCCTAAAAATGTGAAGGGACTATATCAAAATGTTTTCTGGATGTATCAACATAACCAAAACATTACACTAAGAGATTGTCATGGACTACTTTAACTAACATAAGATACATTCAAGGATCAAACTCAGGGCCGTTCTTTGGGGAGTGCAAAGAGCTCAACCGAGTTGGGCCTCTCAAAATGATGGGCCTCAAGAAAAAAATTATTGCTCAATATCCCCACCCTCACTCAAAAAAAATAAAATAAACATGTTTCATGTTTCAGTTTTTAAGTAAAAAATCGTGTTCCATGTTTCTATTTCTAAGTTAAAAACACGTCCTTAGTAAAAAATAATTGCTAATTTTGATTTCGGTGGCTAATAATCATTATACGAGTGTTATTTTCAATTTAAATAGAAGATTTATCTTCTAAAAAAATTGTGTTTTTTTTATTAGGGGCCTATTTTTACTATGAGCCGAGCCTCCAGTTTCTTAGGAACGGCCCTGATCAAACTAATTAATGCAAGACATATTCAATGACAAAATTAACTAACAAAGAGACTTTTATGATTTTTGTAATCTTTTGTACAATCAAAGAATATAGTGACAGCACCTCAAGTAATATATCCATATGTTGAGTAGTTTCTTTGTTAGACTTGTTGTATAAGTTACATTTAGTTAAGATCAACTACCTCTGTACATAAACTATTTATTTACAATTTAATCATTTTTTTAACATTTGTGTGGTTTTCTTCTTTTCAATTTTACACTTTCAATAGACTATTATTTACAATTTAAATATTTTTTTATTTAATTTGATAATTGAAATTTTCAAATACCTATACTTTTATATAAAAAAGATATTAAGTTTTGTGTTACATTTTTACTTCTAATTTCACCCTTAACTTAATTTTCATTTTATGTCCTTGCCAATCAAATAACTTAATTTCTTAAATAATCGGATTAAATTTTGCAACTTGATCCTTTTTATCGATAAAAATGGTAAGACAACCACGTTAATGTCCGTCTTAACATTATTTTAGATAAAAGAATCATAAGCATACACAACCTCTTTGTCCGTCTTTACTTGATGCATACACTTGTTATCAAAACAATATACATGGAACAATTACTTTGACATGTGTATATAAAATATTGGGAATCCTTGGAATCCATGTAATCAAATCCTCTACAGCAATGACATCGACGATATCGCGGCGAAGAAAATACCTCTCAAAATCCAATTTTCTTAGTAATTTTCCAATAAAATATGACAAGTTCTTGTTCATGTCACCTTCGCTAAGCTCTAACAACAATCAAGCCTTATACCACCAACTGGGATCGATTACATGGAACAAACAGAGCCATATGTTGTATCATATATCATCTTCTCAAAGCTTTAAAATCGAGAAAAATCAAAGTTCAATGACCATCATTCAAGTATGGTGAAAAAGGATGTAAAATTTACAAAATGGAAGTATAGCAGCAGAAGCAATGATAAAATCAAGAATTTGGCTCCATCTTGAAAACTTGTTTCTGATGTCTTTCTGTAACTACTACGAATATCTAACCTAAATGGTAAAATTCCACAATTTAGACATAATATATCATTCCAACTTCGATAAGACTGATGTGAGGAATGTTGAGAGCCACAGCTGGACCCCTGCAATTCTTTCGCAGAAACGAGTATCCCATATCGATCACAAGCTTTTTCAAGAATGATGAAGATTTCCTTGCCTTCACATACGAGTGTCCCATTATATACGCAACTCCAGCCTCCTTGGCTTGGATCAAATCTAAAAGCTCTTCTTTAACAGCATGATCCAATCCAGGATTGTTGGGCAGTTGAAACCTTACTCGACGCCTTCTTACTTGCGGGTTTTCATCGTCAAAAGTTGATTGCAAGCGCCGCAGGGTTATAGATCTGCTACTAGGGATGCTTTCGTCGATATCAACATCTTCTTGCTCGGCCGAAATCAAGCTTGGAGTTGATTCGAAGCTTCTGGTACCTATAACAGCCATCCTCCCATCAAATGAAGAAGAAGCTTCGGAACTCGAGAATTGCGGTTCCACTGCCTCCATCTGGATAAACTCCATTATACTTTGTATGAGATGATTCTCAAACTCTCCATCATCCCTTTCAATGTCCTTGTACCCATATCTAACAACGCACCTATACATTCGATATGGTCGTGGACAGGCTCGGCCAATCAGAAAACGTTCTTCAGGTGAGACATATGGTACAGGAACCGATTTTACGCAAACAAAGACCAACACCTTGTGAAATGCAGGAAGGTTTGTTACGAAGTGGGTGAATATTGACGGTATTCCAGTTGCAAGTTCCGAGTAGATCAGACCAATCCCTGGGACACGGACAATTCCGAGACTAGGGCCCAAACCTAGTAACCATTTCAATGAAACTTTGTTGTGTAGATCATATTTGTACTTCCTACGAATACCGTAATGCCACACATACATAACAATCAAGAAGAAGAAGGACAAGACAAGAGGAACCCATCCTCCCTGGTGCACTTTTAGGAACGCCGCAGATAGATACACGCCTTCGACAATCCAAAAGAACAAAAGGAATATTGTAGCAATCGGGATGCTTTTCTGCCAGACGAAGACTATGACTAGTGCCATCAGAAATGTGGTTATGAACATTACCGTCACACAAGCAAGTCCTGCAACCAAATACTCGGAAAACTTATTACGGATTTCAATTGAAAACATGCATAGGCAAAATACAGATTGGAAGAATGAGCACTTGTAAATTTGTGCATTTATCAATGCAAAACTAACATTCAAACTTCAATTTCTTTTCATAATCAGTAGCAGACAAAAAAAAATGATAAATGTTGGACTCACCATAATAACACAAGCACTACATATAAATTAAACTATAATTTCAGTTTTTTTCGGTAAGAGGGCAAATTTGATGTGGACAGAGAAAGTAGAACTGATTAAAGTGAAACGGCGTTATATCAGTTACACTTTTCAGCTTATTGATTGGGGGCTAGTGTTGGCAACAAACCGAACCAACTCGAAAATAGTTTGAGTCTCGATTCGGTAATTGCACTTGGTTCACGAACCAAATAAGTCAAACTTGAGCTTGTTAACTAAATGAGTTGAACTTGAGCTATGCAAAGTTCAACTCGTTTGGCTCATGAACCAACTCACTTTTCATTAATGCAATCTCCCTATAGTTTTGGTTTCAACGCTAAACATAGACTATTTCAAAACTAAATATAAACTTACCATAAGCATTTCCAATTAAGGTTATGTCCTGAAATCCAATGGTTACAGCAAGAGTCAGGACCATAAGTATCCAGTTAATTTCTGGGATGTAGATCTGTCCAAATATGTGTTTCGAGGTGTGTACAACTTTGACGCGGGGAAAACAACCAAGTGCATGACACTGCTTGATGATAGAGAAAGTAGCAGTGATTGTAGCTTGACTCCCAACAATAGCGGCCATTGTAGCAATAACAAAGACAGGCCAAAATACAGGTCCTGCAACACAAGGCAAAACATTGAAAAAAACTGTGGAATCGAGGTATTGAGTCAACAAGTCAGAAACTCGGAATTACTAACCAGGTATTGAGTCGTAAAAACTATTATGAACGGAGTCGAGGTTTTTAGACAAAAAAGCTGCTTGGCCCATGTATTGCATTACCAAACACGGGTATATAACAAAAGCAAAGGCAAGCTGCGTACAAAAAAATAATAATGTTATGAAATCTCGTAAATTTGATGCATAAAATTTAGTCAAAGCTACAAGCTCTCACCCTTATTGACGAAGCAGTAAAATGACCAAGATCTGCAAACATAGCTTCGGCTCCTGGTGAGACACAAAAATGACATAATCATTCAACGATAGATTATTTCTGAAAAGGTCCTGCCATGTGCAGTCCACGTAAGATAACAAACTGTAGGTCAAATACTAACATACCGGTGATACAGAGAAGTATCCCTCCGAGAGAAATCCAACCCTGAGTACTAGTCTTGATGAAGAACTTGATGATATAATGTGGGGAGATAGCAAAGACTATTTTTGGATTCCAGTGTATCGTATTATAGATCCCAAGAATAAAAATCGATAGAAGCCAGATGATTACAATTGGTGCAAACATAAATGCAACTCTGTGTGTTCCACAATGTTGGAGAGCAAATAGGCCAACCAGTATGAGACATGCTAGCAGGACAAGTTCGCCTGGAAACAACGTGAAATTTATTAGGTAATATAATATTTCTCACTTTATAAGAATTGAAATATCTTTAGCAAATGAAAATTGGCATACCATTATTGAATTTTGTTTCCGTAACTTTTAATCCTGATACCGATGCCAGAACTGTAGGGTAAGAAGAAAAGTAACAGTTAATTTCCGTAACTGAGAATTTGAACAAGTTAAAGGAATTGACTTGTGTATTAATCTACTAAAAACTATTGTATGAAAATTTGAACACGGATGAAAAATTTGTAAATCAGTTTTACTAGCTTAGCTTTTAATTCTTTCACAAAATCAACAGGCAAATAGTAGTATGCTGCATTAAGTACCAAGAATTGCACTTCTAGGGCTTGTTTGGATTAGATTATTTGAGTTTTTCTACCAACATAAGCACTTCTGAGACTGTTTATGAGAGCTTATGGAAACATCTAATGACATGCCTGTAAGTTGTTTTCAGCTTATTTCTAAAGCTCTCCAAGATAGCTTATGAAAACAACTTACAGGTTAATCGAAAACAGTTTGACTTTATCTGTTATAGAAATAGTGTATCCATAAGAACTTATACGATAAGATCTTATCTATCAGAACTTAATTAAGCTGTTTATCCAAACAGGGCATAATTCTTTACTTAAAAACTTGGGAGTATGGGTAACTTAAGCTGCATTTGCATTGTAACGCTAGGATTATACCAAAACCGACTCTCTGGATTTTCTTATTACAAGACTACCTTACCTGAAATAGCTGGAGAAAGTACACCATCACCTATGACCATGCAAGCACCAAACAGTACGACAACAAGAAGAACTGTTCTTGACCGTTTGTGCTTCTCCAAAAACGTCTTCAGCGGAGACGAGGCTCCAGTCTGTGATGAAGGACCGTATTTGTATGACGACAGCTCCTCATCGGCAGCTTGTTGATTGGGAAGCAAGTTAAATTTGGCATGCCTGCAGAGCAGCGAATAAAGAGCAAATGTTCCACCTGCCAATAGTTGCATCATGATCGTAACATTCAGTTCATAACTTTTCCACTAGAAAAATAAATTAAAAGGAAAATAGATGTCATTAGAATACCTTCGCCATTATCATCGGCACTCAATAGGATGAATACATATTTAAGCAACGGTATTAATGTAAGAGTCCAGAAAATCAACGAAAAAACACCAAAGATAGTTTCTTCATCATGGTGGTTCTGCAACTTTCCTTCAAATGTACTTTTATAAACATAGAGAGGCGATGTGCTTAGATCTCCATATACAACACCGAAGCTTTGATATGCTAACAATAAATTCCTAGACAAGTTAATCCATGAAAACTGCAGAGAACCATAAAACAAACCAATACATTTTCATTATTTAACGAATAATAATACTTGGAAAAAACAATCAGTAGACAATACTATAAAAAATTATTCAAAGTAGAAACCGAAAAACAGTGGAAATCCAAAGAAGTCTACACTGAGATGATTTATTTTTGGTAACCATGTTATTGGTGTGAAGTTTCACTGGCTTTGCCAATAACTAAACTCCATCACGGAGTCTCCTCTCGAATTCAGATTGCCTGCAGTTGGCAATCCCCCCATTCACGTAGTCAACACGTTAGTGGTCGTTGCGTCGAGATCGGATGGTCCATATTTCATTGCAGATTTTTATTTTATTTCTCAAATCGAAAGTACCTAGCTTGAAATATGGACCGTCCGATCTTGACCCAACGACCCTAGATGTGACAACTGTGTGAGTGTGCTGGAAGTTACCGCCTTCAGGCAATCCCAATTCAAGGGGAGACTCCCTACTGGAGTTTAGTCATCGAAAAAGTCGGAGTTTATTCACAACGACTAATCTCCGACGGAGAATTTGGTTGGCCACCTTTAGTGTGGTCTCCCTTCAAATCCAGATTGCTTGCAATCGGCAATCATTGCATTCACATAGTCAGATATCACTGGTCGTTGTATTGAGATCGGATGGTCCAGATTTCAATGAAGATTTTGACTTTTTTAAAAACTAAAATACCGAGCTTGAAATCATCACTGTTAAATCTCAATCCAACAACCACTGACACACTAACTGCGTGAATGCTGCGGAGTATTATAGACTACAGACAATCCAAATTTGAAACCCCTTCTAACCACAGTTTTTCCATGCACAAAGCTCAAACCCATCAAAAATACACTAAAGAAGAACAATTGAATCATATATGTCAATAAAAATTCACAAATTAATTAAAAAAAATATGAACAAAATAAGCTACTGCATGAAAATCAACATCTACCACTTTCTGGTATCAATTATCAACCCATAAAAAAGTATAGAACAGTTCAAAACACATGAAAAAAGTACAGTATGATAAATTTTACTGCTACAGATATGCTTGATAGTGAATAATTGGAACCCCCTAATCTCATAGTATGAAATCAAATTTTCAAAAAATTATGAACTATGAAAATTCAATGACCAATGGAAGATTTGAATCAAAATTATGCATGATAAAAAATAATTCATGTTTATAAAAAATAAAAAAATAAAAAAAAAAAAACTGTTGAAGTGAAGTCAAACATAAACATGAATAAAAAACACAGTCAAATGAAACAACAAAAGACAAAAAAAAAATGAGTTTGAGATAAGAAAGGGTTGTTTTACCTGAGAAGGATTTCGAGAAGATGAAGCTATGGATTCTGGTTCCATATGTGAGTTTGGTTTTTTTGAGAGAAAACAAGAAATTAAACAATATATATATCACTATATATTATATTGTAACAGTTACTCTTCTTGTCTTGTCTCTATTACAAGTACACACCACAATCTAATCTTAAACTCTCCTTCTCATGTCTTGTCACTTGGTACCTTTTTTTACCGTGGTAAAACAATGACTAATTTATATCGAAATTTTTTTACTAACATAAAATTGAAAATCAAACTCTTGACTATTTATTTAAAGATTGAAATCGAGAATTTTTAAATTTGACTAACTCATTATTAGTTTTTGTCCTTACGTCTGAGGTTGGTTAATCTTTTTTGTCATAAGACGTCACTCGTCTTCTCAAATTTCGATCGAAAAAGGTTGAATACGTCTCGAATAAGTTGATTTAAGTACGAAGAAATTTAAGAGAAACGGAAAAAGGTTAATTTTTTAGGAAAGAAACTAAAAAAAAAATATTAATAAATAAGTGCAGTAGTAGAAAATAGTATTCAGTGTATCATTGATATTATAAAGTTAAATTATTTATGTTTAATTATTATTTTTCATAAAAGAAAATGTGAAAATGTCTTGAATAGGAATTACTTTATAAAGACAAAATAATAATTAAAGTGAAATCTATCTAAGTTTAAACTTTAATTTTTGATACATTGTGTGTGTAAAATTAAATTATTTCATCTACAAAATACAGTCAAATATAGAGGTAATTAGATTAAAATTAAGCAGTTTTTTATAATTCAACGATTACGTTCTGTTAAAAAAATGATATGAGAATTATGATTAATCGACAATGTAATTTTTTTTACAATAGTATATTACATATAGATATTAATCTAATAGACATTGGAGTGTACTTTCGTCAATGTTTAGCTTTTTTAAAAAACATATAGATATTTAAGTACTTTAGAAATAAAAATAATTAAATATAGGTAAAAGAATTAAACCTTTTTATACAAAAGATTAAATTTCCTCATAATAATTTTTACTAAATTAAACTTCCTTATGTTAAGACTATTGAAGAAGGATATTGTTTTTATTCAAGGAGAGTCTATTACTATTATTATTAAGTTGATTGAACTGAAATGCTTAATGAACTCGGTCAATAATAAAAATTTTAAAAAGTAATTTATTTACGGTTAGCCTACTCGTTGGCTTGGGATATTAGAGTATGTTCATCTCAAAGTCTTAAGTTTGATTTCTCCAAGTATCAATTTCGGATGACAAGTTCATACAGAGTGTCACTATATTTTTAAACGAGACCCCTGCAAGTGGGCAGTGAAACTGGTTCCTTTAAATTAGTAGGTTTTTGAATCAAATAATGAGTTTTAAAAATACATATTAAAAAAATAATTCAATTTTTTACGTAACTTTTGGTTGAATTTCGAATTATTACAACTTTTTTTTTTTGAGAAGAAGAGGATTACTACCAACAAACATAGTCTAGGGAGTGAGAAGCTTCTCTCTCACTCTCTTCAATTGGAGCGCGTTGGTGTCACGCGGTAGGTGTGTGAGTTCCGTGTTGCTTTCTTCCACCAGATCATCTTTTGCCTATTTCCTAACCAGAATAATGATGATTTTTTATGGACTAAACCGGAATAATGATGAATAAGATAATTAAGAGAAATTCAAAAAAAATATTATCATAAAATTATATTTTGAGAATTATGTCCATAAATACTACCTTCCTTGAAAAAAATCCATAAATACTACCTCAATTGATAACAATATCAAAGTTATTAGAGCATCTAATTAGGGTTCCTAACTTAATAAGGATCACTTCTCGTTAAGGACACCCCATTGGAGGAAGAAAAAAGAATCCTTATTAAGCAACAGACAACTATATAAGGACTCTCTCTCTTGGGCAACTAATGAGCCCCACGTATAAAAGAAGTAATAAAATATGTACTGGTTGGTCCCACTTGCAAAAGAAGTAATAAATTATTTTTGTATAATGATGTAAAGTTAGTATGACATATTTAAGTATTTTTCATTGGAGTCTTTAGTGTATTGTCATTGGAGTCATCGAGTCCTTTATTTTTTTTTAACAAACTAAAATGAGATGTGATATAAACCACAATGATTTACCCCACACAAGGTGAGCAAGAGGCAAAACACCGAAAAGTATTTACAAGATCAATGTGGCCTCGACAAAGGAACACCACCAAAAATAAAAAGAATTACAAATGGACACCCATGCACAAAAGCGAATGTTCCCACCAATCATGATACATATAGCTAAAGGTTGCCTGTTTAGATTTTAACCATAAGAAAGAGTGCATTTTAACCTTTTCCACAAGAGTCGAAGGATCAGACACCGAATTTTGGAACACGCGGTTGTTCCTTTCCTTCCAAAGCACCCAAACAGAGGCAAACCATATGATTTTTAAGAAAGAGTGAGTAAATATTGGCAAACCCGTCATATTAGTAAATTGAATGAAAAATTGTCTAATGTCAGCAGGTAAAACCAACAAAATTTGTAGCCAACGCCAAACAAGAGACCAAAGAGAGCAGAAAATGTCACTATGTAAAAACAGATGTGTTGCCGTTTCCGTAGCGCCACACCCCGAAATGCAATCCATGTGACTTTGATGAAGGACATGTCGCTGCATCAAATTGTCTTTTGTGGGAAGTCTGTTGCGTAGGAGACGCCACACAAACAGAGACACCTTTGAAGGAATATTCTTTTGCCATACATCGTCAACCTGAGTCCTATCCAAAGGTTGTCTAGAGGTAGTGAGAAAGCGATATGCTCCCCTCACCGAGTAACCCTGAATAAGATCTAACAGCAAACACCAAGTATCATGAACATTTTCCTGCAAAACAGTGTTATGAAGTAAAACAGAGAACTCTCTCACATTCTCCTCCTTCCAAGCAAACAACCTACGCCGCCACACCCCAACCCAATCCCCATTCGCCTCTAACACCCTACTCGCCTCAGCCACCGAACAATCCTTATCAACAACCAACTCATAAAGGCGAGGAAACTTAATTTTCAGAGGAATGTCCCCCACCCAAATATCATGCCAGAAAAAGTATCTCTCCCATCACCCACAACCCTTCGAATGTTATCTTCAAACCAATTCCCTACACCCTCACCTAACCCCTCACGAAGCCTACACAACAACCTCCACCAAGCCGAACAATGGCTGCCTTAGAGTCATTGAGTCCTTAATAGACACTTTTATTAAAAAATTATAAATAAGTGATGTGTACATGCGGGGTCCATTTAAAGAGTCCCTATTAGTAGACTATCATTGTGGATGCTCTTAGATATATGCATTGTGGTCGGAATTTGAACACATGTGTCATATAGATGATCTAGCAATTCACAATGGTTGGACATATGTTCTACCTCATTAAAAATTCACACGTGTTCAAAACTATAATGGTTGAATACTGCCACAATGTGTCAAGGGCTTATTCAATCATTCGGTCCATTAACTTAATTGATTGTCTCAATTTGGTCCCCTAACTATAATTTGTACCAATTTGTCCCCTATGTTTTGCTCCATTACTAGTTTTAGTCCTTTCAGTTAGTTTCTCTAAAAAAACGTTAACTTATGTACCAATTTGGTCCCCTATGTTTTGCTCCGTTATTAGTTTTAGTCCTTTTCGTTAACATTTTTTTTTAGAGAAACGAAAAAAAAGGACTATAACTAGTACTGGAGCAAAACATAAGGGACCAAATTAGTACAAATTATAGTTAGGGGACCAAATTGAGACAATCAATTAAGTTAAGGGACCGGATGATTGAATAAGCCTTAATTAATCTACAGTCCTCGAAACCATAAATAAAGGTTGAATAATTAAATGTTACCCATTTAAGGACCTATTTGAAACTTAAAAACTTAAAAAACTTTAAATATGTACATGTCATACCCCAATTTTTGACCTAACATCTTACTATCATATGTCCTCTGACCCGGAATATTCTCTGTCTTTTCAGTGAAAATTTCTGCAAAGAGGTTTTAAAGTACCTCATTTTAGTTCCGATTCGGGCCCTCTTCTCACTTTTTTATTTATCTGTCTTTCTATTTTTTTAAATTTAGTTTTTATTTTTATCTTTCATTTTTATTCGGTCTTTATTTTTATTTTTCATTTTACCATTTTATTTTTATTTTTTAGTTTAATTACTTCTTTTGGTTTTTTATTAACTTTCTTTAATGAGTCCAAAAATTGTCAAAAATATAGTGTCAAGGTCCAAAAAAATTCATCTCATGTGTGCCATCAATCATGCCAAATTACATTGTCAACTTTCTCTTCTTAAAAAATCATTCAAATACATTCAATCCCCATCAAAGTCCATTAAAGTAATGTTCCATTTTTATCAAACCATATAAATAGAGCTCTCATCCCTCACAGTTTCACACACCAAAAGTTCTCTTGAGTTGTCAAAGAGCTTTTCTCTCTTCTCCCTCATTTAGCTTGTGTTGACGAGCTATTCTTTTCTTCTCCCTTTTTTTTCTGTCCCTTTGGTTGTCCCTTTCTTTTATTTCTTTTATTTTCTTGCATTTTATTTCTTTTTAGTATCTTTGCATTTCATTTTATTTCTATTTAGCATTTTAATTTTTGTCATTTATTTTCCAGCATTTAGAATGTATTTCGGTCCAATGTAAATATAAATGAGAAGAATCATGCATGTGTCTTTTTATTTATTTATTTATTCTGCTTTATGTATTAAAAAAATGAAAAAAAAAAGATTAGATTAAGGGATTTTGTGATGATCCAACGTCACTACGAAATTCTCGCGTTTTTATTTTTATTGTCACGTTAACTTTATTTTATGTTTTAAATTAATATTCAAAAACAACAAAAACATTGCAAATAACCAAAAATCACAAAAAAAATATTTTCATAATAAACCTTGATCCATATCAAGTGATTTATTTTATTTTATTTCTTTCTTAATCAAATTTCAATCCATTTAATTATATTTTGAGTCATCTTTCTTTTATAAAAAATACAAACAAATTCTATTTTGCCACTTGGCTTTTTACTTTAAAACTTTTTTAAAACTAATAAAAAATACAAAACCAATCAAACGGTAATTTCTACCCCGAACTACGAGGTTTTGATCCTTCACGGGTACGTAGGAAAAGGACACTCGTCCTTCCAAATCATAAAAAATGTAAATAAAAAACCTTCTTTTTCTTTCATTTAATCACCACTCTAATTTCTTTTTAAAGCAAGCAAGTTTAAGCACAAAAAGTTAAATAAAATCAAGAGGTTCTCGTAGAGTACTACGAACATAAAGGGTGCTAATACCTTCCCTTTATGTAACCAACCCCCGAACCCTTAATCTTTTAAAAAATGGTTTATTTGAACTTTTTCCCATTTTCCTTTAAAAAATTAAAAGTTCAAGTCGTGAATAAAAATAGTGAGTCTATGCTAACCAAATAGCTTGACTTCCGAAAAATGACGCGACAGAAATGGCGACTTCACTGGGGATTCCCCTTAAAGAGGGTTGAGCCTAACTTGGCTTTATTTAAATTTTGTGCTTTAACTTGCTTAAAAATAAAATCAAAAATAAAAGATGGAAATACATGTATATATGTTCTCCCTTCTTCTTTCTTCTTTCTTAACGTGAGTGGTGAGATAATAAGTCCTACACCCGGGCTTGAGTGACATATAAGATATGACAGAGTACAATCATAGTGTCATACCAAGAGCGGTCCTGCGCTATGCGTGCATGTGATATAACCCCGCTCAACGGAGGTCTCTCAAAAGTAATATTATATCATCATGAGCAGTCGTGATCGGCGTTATTATTTTCGAAGTCCGTCGAAGTTGAGAAGCTTTAGAGTTACCCTTAACCCATCTTGGCCTTTTTAGGACGTAGTGCGGTGACTAACCAAGAGGAGTCTTGACTTAGTTGATACGCGATACTACATCCAAACGAGACTTTCTTGTGAACGTTGTTGGACCAGGAGTCAGTCTTGTAAGCCGACAATGTTCAAAAGTGGTTGACAACTTTGGAAACTTGGTAGAACCCGTGATACATGTACAAATGGAACCATAGTCCTTACTAAATGGCGTTGTTTACCCTTAAACTCCAACATATGGACCTAACATCACCATGTTTTCTCCGTTCTTTTAGCATAATCATGCATACATGCATTCATTCATAAAATAAAAAAAACTTTTTTCTCTTTAAACATTGAAGGACTTAGATAAGTTCTTATAAACATCAGAGGTGTGGACCTTGTAAAGAGGAATACTAAGAATTACATTTTCAAAAGTCTTAAGTAGACGTTAGCTTTTGTTAAGGACTTTTTCCTTGGCTTTGCTTTTGCTCTTAAAAGGGGAACTGTTTGTAATATTTCAATTTCAAACTATCAAATGAGACAATGTTCCTTATGATGTTTACAATTACTTTGACAAATCCTTCGAGAAATAAAAATTGTCTATTTTTTACATAAACACATCATGCATCATTTTGCACTCATAGTTTCTAGTCTGAGTCTCACAATGTGTCTTTTCAATAAAAGGTCAATCCATCAGTCAACTCGCATCTACAACACTCGAGCAAACGTAAAGAAGAAAATGGAAGGTCTTGAACAAGAGAATCAGGTTCTCCGTGCAGAAGTGGCATCCATGAAGACCAAGATGGAAGAATTGACATCCATGAAGACTGAGATGGAAAAATTGAATCAATTGGTGAAATTGATGGCAGTCACTCAGCAACCGCCACCACCTCCTCTGCCTGTCAGCACTTAGGCCGAAGCAATTGTTTCTACTGTCCCCAAATGGACGTTTTGTGCCGATACTCCGAAGTACTCTACACCACAACGTTCCATGCTGTGGTTCCCGCCTTTTACTGCTGACGAAATACTCCGTCCTATTGCTTCTGAGATTCCAATGCCTAATTTTCAGTATGCAACTCATGTTCGCCCTCCTTTTGCAACGGCTCCTCCAGTTACTATGAACTACTCAGCACCTGTGATCCATACCATGCCACAAAATGAAGAACCCATCTTCCATTCCGGAAGTGTGGGGGCCTATGATAGGGTTGATGACCAACATGAGAAGTGTGAGGAAATGCAGCGAGAAATGAGAGCTATCAGTGGGAAAAAAATATTTGGGAAAACTGCTTATGACCTTTGTTTGGTGCCGAACGTCCAGATACCCCACAAGTTCAAGGTCCCAGATTTCGAAAAGTATAAGGGGAACTCCTGCTCTAAGGACCATCTGACAATGTATGTAAGAAAGATGTCCGCATATGCCAAAGACGATCAGGTCCTTATCTATTACTTTTAAGAGAGCTTGACTAATCCCGCCCTGAAGTGGTGCATGAAGCTGGACAAAACAAAGATCCAAACTTTCCATGGTTTGTGTGAAGCTTTTGTGCAACAATACAATTATAATGTGGATATGGCTCAAGACCGAAGTGGTCTTCAGGCTATGACTCAGGGAGACAAAGAAACATTCAAGGAATATGCTCAGCGGTGGAGGGATGTCGCTGCCCAAGTCATCCCACATGTAGAAGAGAAGGAGATGACCAAACTCTTCTTAAAAACTATCAGTCAGTTCTACTACGAGAAGATGGTCGGAAGTGCGCCCAGGGACTTCGCAGAGATGGTCGGTATGGGTGTACAGTTGGAAGAAGGAGTCCGAGAAGGACGATTGGTCAAAGAGAGTGTTCCCACGAACAATTCCAAGAAAAAAGACCAGGAAGTCAATATGGTGAAAGGTCATCCTCAACCACAGGCTTCTCAACAATACAATCCGCAGAATCGCGTTCAGAAAACTCAACAGTATGATCCGATTCCTATGAAATACGCGGAGCTGCTTCCCTCTTTTTTTGAGAGGAACCTTATCCAGACTAGACCAACTCCTCCGATACCTAAGAAATTGCCGGCTCGGTGGAGACCTGACCTCTTTTGTGCCTTCCATCAAGGGGCACAAGGTCATGACGTTGAGCACTGTTTCTCCTTGAAGATCGAAGTCCAAAAGCTGATCGACGCCAATGTCTTGCCTTTCAAAGATTTGAATCCGAACGTTTAACCACAATTGGGTCGTTGTTGATGTTCCTTCTGCTACTCATCTGCTCATTTAATATGTTTGTTGTTTGTTTTTCAAAAAATCCTTTCGTCCCGCCCAAGACGAAAGTGAATTCATGAAGGCCTTTTTGCTTTAAGTGTTGTCATCATTAATAAAAAAAGTCGTTTTGGTCCCGACTTTGTTTTTATTTTGTGCTTTTTATGGAAGAATGGTAATACAAAAAACCTAAATGAATAATCTTTTCCAAATGTCTGCATACGTTCACTTTCTAAAATCAATCATATATGCAAATTAAACATTGATAAGCCCGTTGAACACATTAACCCTGTACTCTCCCCCGACTTTGAGTTCCCTCAATCTGAAATTGAAGAAGAGGAGAATGAAGAGATTCCCGATAAGATCTCTCGCCCACTGGGGCATCTTAGCCGTCAAAGCTGCAAACAAAATATTAAAGATGATTGCTTAGAAGATGGCTTTCATTTACAAAGACTGGCATGAGATGTTACCTTTGCCTTACATGGGTATCATGCTTCATTACACATTTCAACAGGGGCAGCCCCCTCTTCTTCCCTCCGTATACAACATGGAGGTCGTGCTTCCCGTGGAGGTTGAAGTCCCATCAATAGGAATTCTGTTGAAATCTCAGCTTGATTGAACTTAAAATGCATGACGACCTTGTACAACTATATCAAAAGAAGTTGAAACAAACTTCTTACATTATTGTTCCTATTTCATTATTTCATATTCATGTTTTGTTGTTCTATACAATTTAAGATTCGGAGCAACACCAAAGTTATTCATAAAGTATACTTCTTTTTCGTTCAAGTCTTTTTCTAATTTGTAAAATTAATATCCAAAAGATAGTGTCAAGGACTATGTTACTTGAAAATACAAACAAAAATCATAAATAAATGAAATCTATACTAAGTTAAACATAACAAAGGAAATAAAAAATGATGGATATACTAATTAAATAAAAAAAACGATGTATATATAAAAAAATAAAATAGGAAAAATAAAATTCGTTTATGAACAAATGGATTAACATGACACATATCTATCAAAGTGACGTATAAGGAAAAAGAGTGTAAAAGGAAGATGTAAATGAAAACGATAAAAGACATTGATTATACGTATTGAAAAAAAATCAACAAATTACGTTTGAATCCCCTAAAATATATGATGCAAAATTGGCTAATACGAAAGCACGTGATTGGCTTACAAAATAAAATGTGACACATGTTAAAATATTATTGGATTTTAAATTATAAGGTGACACTATGCTCTAATTTGATTGGATGGGTTATTAAAAAAATGTTTTCATTGACAAAAAAAAATAAATTGCATGAATGTTGAATGTAATTATTGTCATATAATTGGAATTGATTAAATAATACATTATTTTCTTATATCATATTTTTTTGAAGAAGCCAAAATGATATATTACTCAACAAAAGTGGCTCAACTCGCACAAGGTGTGCTAAGGAGAACCACCCAAAAAGAATACAAAGTTAAGAGTCTGTTGCCTTACATGAAGAGAAACCGGAAAAAAAAAAGACTACTCCCTAACACCCATACATAACAAAGGATGCCGCCACCAGTCATTGTAACTGAATGCCGTTGTGAGGAGCTTAGCCTTTAACTATGAAAAAGACAAAAACTTAACAAAATCTAATAATTTAGTCAAGTCATTTTGTTTCTCTCCTTCCAAATGACCCAGACAATAGTATGCCATATTACTTGAAGATAAGAATAAGCAAACCGCGGTAAACCCGCTAAATGACCAAAATGATGAAGATGATCAACAACCGATTCAGAGGATATGAAAGAGATACCAACCCATTGATAAATAAGGTGCCACAAACTACTAAAGTTGCCGCAACGTAAAAATAAATGAACCGCCGTCTCCGGGCAGCCGCATCCCCCAACACAAAGGGTGACATCAAAGTGAAGTACCCTCCTACGAATCAGATTATCTTTAGTTGGCAATCTGTTTCGAAGCAATCGCCACACAAAAATTGAGACTTTTGACGGAACTGGCTTCAACCACACCATATTAGCAAGAGCACGTTCCTCGAGTGAATCAGATGACGTAAGATACTGATAGGTTCCTCTAACAGAGTATCCTTGGATAGGGTCAAGGACCCATCGCCACCTGTCATGAATAGTATCTTACAAAACAATGTCAGCAAGCAAAGTCACACACTCCCTAACGACCTCCTCTTCCCAAGCCATGAGGCGCCTCCTCCAATACCAAGCACCGCCACCAACCGCCCACCCTCTCTCCACCATCTCCCTCACTGACACCCCCTTATCTAGAGTCAAATCAAATAGGCGAGGAAATTGCACTCTTAATGGAGCACCCCCCCACCCAATTGTCTAACCAGAAGTAAGTACCACTACCTCCTCCCACTACTCTGCGAACATTATCTTCAAACCAACCCTCCACCCCCAGACCAACACCGCAGCGAATGTCAGACAACATCCTCCACCAAACAGAACTATCTCTGCCTCCCTCCTTCAACCGCCCCCTTCCTCCCCGTATCTCACCTTAAGGACTCGATACCATATGCCCGCCTTACAACATATTAAATTCCTTCAACCTTCTAACGCCTAACCCACCCTCCTCCTTCGGTAAACAAACAGTATCCCAATCAACCCAGGCAATTTTCCTAACATCCTCACCACCCCCCCCAAAAAAACTTTTTAAAAATAGATTCAATGGAAGAAATTATACCTGTGGGGGCCTTGAAGAAGGAAAGAAAATAAACCGGCAGAGATGATAGGACAAATTTTAGGAGAATCAGACGCCCGCCAAACGACAAAAATTTGCTCTTACAGTTCGACAATCTAGACTGAAACTGTTCAAAATCGGTTTCCAAAAGTCAAGTTTCCGCGGATCCCCTCCAATAGGTAACCCCAAGTACAAAAAAGGAAAAGCCCTGACACGACAATTCATAACCAACGCGGCCTCGGACAACCAAGAACCAGACACATTAATTCCCGTCAACAAACTCTTATGGAAATTATCTCGCAAACCTTATAATTGCTCGACAATTAACAAAACTGCCCGCATAAAACGCACATTTAACCAGCTTTTAACTCCAATTATTAATGTATCGTTCGCAAATTTAAGGTGCGTCAAACACATCTCTGCTTCACGCCCCACTCTATATCCATGAAACAGCCCCGCTTCTATTAAAGACAACATAAGCACATTAAAACCTTCTGCTGCTAACAAAAAGAGAAACAGAGAAAGTGGGTCTCCCTGGCGTAGCCCACGTTCAATATTAAATTCATCTGTAGGGCACCCATTCACCAACACTGCAGCCGTGGCCGTTCCGACACATTCTGACATCCATTTCCTCCAAAGAGTCGGAAAATTCATTTTATGCATAACATCATCCAGATACTTTAAGTCCACCGAATCATACGCTTTCTCGAAATCGGCCTTAAAAAGCAACATTTCCTTATTAAAACGGCGAGCCTCATCCACCGCCTCGTTTGCCACCAAAATGCCATCCAATATCTGTTTGCATTTTACAAAAGCAGACTGCGAGTCAGAAACTACACTGCCAATAACAACTCACAACTGGTTAGCAAGAATCTTAGCCAGGACCTTGTACATACTACCCACCAGTGATATAGGACGAAATTCATTCAACCGTTGCGGACTCGACACCTTTGGGATTAAGGCTATGAAAGTCGCATTAATCCCCTTTTTCAGTCGACCATTTCTATGAAATTCTGTAATAAATCGCATAAAATCCTCCTTCATAGTCGACCAAAATTGCTTGATAAAACCAAAATTTATGTCGCCCGGCCCCGGACTCTTGTAACTGTCACAATCCCAAACAGCTTGTTTCACCTCGTCAACCGTAAAGGGTCGAATAAGACTACCAACCTCGAACACTGAAAGTTGTCGAAACCTTAAATTCTCCACTCCGGGCCGCACCACTTGAGTTTTTTGGAAATGTGATGAAAAATTATTGAAAACAACGCTTCTGATATTATGAACCCCATCAAGTTGAACACCCTCTACCTGTAACAACTGGATGGCATTATGACGACGCCTTGAAGACATAATTCCATTAAAAAACTTTGTATTAGCATCACCCTCTTTCAGCCGCTTTAACCTTGTCTGCTGCCAACACACACTCGTTTGAATACGCGATAAAGAGTGCAGATTGATCGCCAAATCATGGATCTCCACCACTTCTTCTTCCGCTAGGGCGGTTGTTTCCCCTTTGATGTCGAGGATAGACATTCGCTCCTTTAACAAGCCGCACATGGATTCCAAGTTTTGAGAATGATTTTGATGCCACTCTTTCAAAATTCCTTTCAACAACTTCAACTTTTCCTTCAAAACATAAGCACCCCAACCTTCTATGTTGTAGGACGCCCATTTTTTTCGCACGTAGGACTCATAACCAGGTAAATCCGCCCAACACTTCAACATACGAAAGGGTCATGGACCCCAATTGTCCTCATCTACATATAAAACCAAAGAGACATGGTCAGAGAGGCCCCTTTGGTTCGCCAACTGAATGCAATTCTGCCACGCATCAAACCAAGAAGTAGAAAGCAAGAATCTATCCAAACGGCTCATGGAATACCCATCACCACGATACCAGGTAAATAGGCGACTACAAATTGGAAGATCTACAAGGGAACCATCTTCTATCAATTTATTAAAGATGTTTGAATCATGCTGACGAATAAATGAACCACACCCCTTCCTCTCCTCCATAGATCGAACAGAATTGAAATCACCACATAAACAAAGACTGGTATCTCCATTAGTTACCACAAAATGCAATAACTGATCCCATAACACTTGTTTCATCGCCGTATCACAAGGGGCATAAACATTTGCAATAACAAACTCTTGATTTGTCTGAAGAACCTGACCTCTTATTATCAAAACGTGCGGGAGTCGAGTAGTTGACCACACTTGAACACAATTGCAGTCCACACCGTCAATAACCCTCCCGAAGCACCGTTGGAAGATTGAAAAGAATACCCCATCGAAGAGTTTCCCCAAATGGCCTTCACCGTCGAATCATCTACCATACATAATTTCGTCTTGTAAACATAAAACAAAAGTTTTTTTTTTATCTAACACCAACTTCTTAACTTCATTCTTATTCTCAAAACCTCCTAACCCCCTAACATTATAAGAAATAATCTTCATTGATAACACACTCCACCCCAACACAGACAACCACTCACCACCACCTAACAACCGTTCACATTCTCCCCCGACATTCCCTTCGCCAAAATCCTCCCCACTTCCTTCCTAAGCCCACACCTGCCTTCCTTAGATAACACATTGAAACAATTATTACTATCCCCGTTGTATTTGACACCAATCAATCCTCCTATCTCTGATGCATCATGAAGGTGAGAAAAACACAAGAGAGGGGGGGTTGAATTGTGTTTGCTTTTTCTTCGTTTTCTCCTACTGAAGTCACTGTTCAGAAGCAGATAGATTTCAGCTTCTGAAGTGATAATCAGAATCTAAATGCAGCAGATAAAAAAAGAGAGAGAGAAGAAAGACACAAAGCAATTATACAGGTTCCTTCCACAAACTGGAAATAGTCCTGTCCCCCTTGCACTTCTAAGGAGAGTTCACTAAAATGTAATATCAAATTACAACTGCTCAATGCTACAACTAGCACGAGACTTCAAATTACTCAAGCACAACTGCAAGAGATTTCCTATGCTCAAGCACACAAGCAAGAGACTTTCAATGCTCAAGCACAACTGCAAGAGACTTCTATTGCTCAAGCATACAAGCAAGAGACTTCTAATCAAACAGAATTACAAAGAAGTTTGTTTGAGTTTGAACACTTGATATACAATCCGTGGTGTTCACAATACAAATCAAATACAGACTCTCAAGACTCTTAAGACTTTAGAATTTCTAAAATATGAACTTTGATAAGAAATTCTAAGTGACTTTAAATGCAGAACAATAACAGAGTTTTGGACTTTAAATTGTTGTATAAGTATTTCTTTTGTGTGTGTCTGTATTCTCCAACTAGTAAGTCTTCACTCTTTTATATAAAGGTGTGAAAGATACGTTGGAAAGTTGCCAGCACAAAAAGAATCGTTTGAAACTTGTTGAAAATCACCAATGATCTTTTGCCTGATATAGTTATTGTCCTATGAAGGATCAATTTCAAATGCATTCCTAGTTTGAAGGAACATAACTGCAGGCATAGCTGTTATTCTTGTCTTGTTGCAGAGACACGA
>Ga0315914_1001738_pt1 | contig 33130 bp, 15 predicted proteins | sample MpolenodulesMG_FD_203920 | JGI IMG/M metagenome (GOLD analysis project Ga0315914, IMG submission 203920) | Medicago polymorpha root nodule microbial communities from Los Angeles, California, United States - elongated nodules | ecosystem: Host-associated > Plants > Roots > Nodule | place: USA...
ATTTAAAACATATTAGAAAAAAAATTTACTCCCCTCCCCTAAGAGAAATTTGAATTACATTCCCCTCCCCCCTTATGTTAAAATCTACTCTTTACCCCCTCAATATTTACTTTTTATTTCTAATAATCTAAAAAAAAAATAATAATCTAACACACTTCGGAAAAAAAATGGTATTGCGGGTCTATTTTAATATAATAAAAAATGGAATACATATTTTTCGCTATTTTTTATTCACAATTTCATTAACATGTAGTTTTAAACCCTATTATAAAATATGAAACAACCCAAAATAAAATTAAAATCAGTGAAAAATTACTAAAGACAATAAAGCATGGTTATTTAAAAGTTATTTTATACTCTAAATTATCAAATAAGTAGCAAAATATTTACATTTATTTATCATTGACATTTAAATTACAAATAAATGAATTAATTTTTCTTAAATGATAGTTCAAAATTAATATATATCATAAAAATATTTATTTATGATAAAATAGATTAAAATGTAGTAGATATTTAATTATCAAACGAAGATGTTGTAGTTCAATCATCTTATACGGAAGGGGATTATAAATTTTAAGTTTCCTATTCAATCGTATAAATCAAACAAACTAAACTGATATGACATCCTTAAATATTTTGCAACTGTGGTTTGTTCTTTGAAGACTTTGTCGTTGTTTCTCTCTCTAAAAAATTCTAAAGAGAGAAGAGCGTGTGAGATCATCAGAGTGGAGCCACAGTTTGCTTGATCAATGAATTTCACAGCCTCCATCTTTTGACTTTTCAATTCATCATTTTCCAAAATTTTATCTTTTTCAATTCACTTTCTAAATTTCTTCTCTTTTTCACACGTTCAACTTGTTCCTTAATTCTGATCTCAAACTGTTTCAAACATCCTTGTACCTTTGTTCTTGTTCTTTTTTTTTGTCACACAAAAAAAAACACCAAAACTTGATCTTGAATTTTTGTTACATTTTCTCATATCCAAAATTGGCATGTGTGAATTTTGATTCCATTTCAGATTCATCTATTTATGACCCACAAATTTAAATCATCAAAGTTTGGAAATTTATCATTGATCAAATCAAAATTTTCAGTTTCCATTGATAATGGGTTGTGCAAATTCCAAGCAAAAGCGATGTAGACATTGCAACAATACTTATTCACCTGTCCCAAGAAGCTATTCAATGCATGTTCATCACCCACCTCAATCTGAAGATGACAGTTATCATGTTGTTGCACTCACATCAACCACATTAGGTACTCTCAAACCACTCAATTCATCTTCTTCAAATCAAAAGATTGTTCCTAGTGTTAATGGTGTTCATGATTTCAAGTTTTGTAATGGAAAAGTTAAAGAGAGTGAAAGTTTTAGGTTTGATAGAGAAAGTTTAATGCAAAAACTCAAGAAAGAAAAGGAAAATGAGAAAAGGGAGAAGGAGAAGAAGGAAGAAGCATTAAAGAGTGATGAGAAGGTGAAAGAATTTTCAATGGGGTTGATTGAGGCAAAGACTTGGTCTAATATGATTGAAGAAAAGTTGACAAAAGTTGTTCCTAAGACACCAACAAGAACACCACCTGGTGAGCCAGAAACAATCAACACATGGGAATTAATGGAAGGTCTTGAAGATATTAGTCCTTTTCGATCGCCGAATCACTTCAAAAGCTTCTCTTTTGATGTCAATGGTGGTGAAGGTGTTGATCCTCCTAAACCAATGTGGCTTCAAATTACTGAGGAAGAATCAAAACTCAATCAGGTTGATTTTGATCCTGAAGTGATTTCATCATTTAGAAAGTCCATACAAGAACTATCTCAAGATAGCCCTTTTTACCTTAAACAAACACCAATTGATGAAGAGGAAATGAAAGATGATCTTTTTGTTGATGTTAAGGTTGGTGGAAAGGAAAAGGTTGTGTTCTACTTCACAAGCTTAAGAGGGGTGAGAAAGACTTATGAAGATTGTTGCCAAGTAAGGATGATTTTGAGAGGGTTAGGAGTGAGAGTTGATGAGAGAGATGTATCAATGCATTTAGGATTCAAGGAGGAGTTAAGAGAGCTTTTAGGTGATTTGTATGGTGGAGGAAGATTGCCAAAGGTTTTTGTTGGTGGGAATTACATTGGTGGAGTTGAGGAAATTGAGAAACTTCATGAAGATGGAAAGCTTGAGAAATTGTTGGAATGTTGTGAGAAAATTGAGGATAGTTGTGGTGGATGTGAGAATTGTGGTGATATAAGGTTTATTCCTTGTGAAACTTGTTTTGGAAGTTGTAAAATCTACTATGAAGATGGTGATGACGACGAGGAAGAATATGATGATCATGGTCGTGAACAAGGCGAATTTGGATTCCAACGTTGTCCGGATTGTAATGAAAATGGACTAATTCGCTGCCCCGTTTGCTGCTACTAGTTACAACTTCCAGGTGATGTTTACTACATGTTTCGATTATCTGTGAGTTTGTCAGAATCATAATGTGTTACCGTGATTTTATCAAACTCATTGTGATTTCAGACATGTAGTAATAGCATTGGTTTATACCAAATTTTGAGTTTTATCATTCAGGGTCATTTTTCTTTTTTTGTGAGATTTTTGTTGTATAGTTGAGTCTTTGATATGGTGGATAGAGTGAATAACATGTTCTAATCACTTCCTCTGCATAACCAGTGCAGTTTGCTGCAAAGTGTATACTTTTCATTTTACAGAAAAAGATAGAAAGGTATATATACAATTTCCTTTCATGTAAAATTCAAAAGAATTGCAAAAGAAAATTACAAATACAAAGATAAGTAGTATTACTTGGTAGTATTTGCTTTCTTCCACTCAACAATGTGTTATCTTTTCTGCAATTTCATAATTGTAATAGTTGGATGTCATTATACTCTGGAATTAATTGAAATTGAATCTGTAAAGGGAAACTTGCACAATGCATTTGTTTGTTTATGAAACACGGACATCGAAAACACACCAACACGGATAGATCAAAACGGATGCTAATTCGAGAAAATAAACTAATTAAATGTAATCAATCATGTTGAGATGTATCAATGTCGCATAAGTATCAAACACCTACATGAATCAGACAACTAACACATCTTTAATTTAAAGTGTCGATGGTACATAACTTATTATTGTATTGCATGTTTTAGGTTTATGTGCTCAATGCAATTTCCACTATGCTTGTCCATCTTTATGCTACCAAATGTTGGCCACTTTACAAGTTATGATGATTAGTAGTTAGCACCTAGCACAACTTTTCTAGCACATGATTTTTTATTGGATTAAAATTATTATAACAATTCTTTGGTTAATGAAGAATGAATAAATCAAGTAATTTTTAAATGAAAGTGTTTTATTAATTCCCTGCCTTACATATTTCATTTTATATTTGTTTTCAACTTATCATATTTTAAAGAAACATTCCACATTTTATTTGTTTTTTATAAATTCAGGTTAAGTTGGACATAAAGTAGCATTTTAGGTAGACATTGTCTTTGGTCAACTTTGGGGTAGAGACTTGTGTGATTGAGTCAAAAAAATGTATCTTTGGATTGAAAAGCTATGTATTGTTAATGTTCTCCACTACTCTTCCTAAAATTATTATAATAACTTTTTGTTTGTTTCTTTTTCCTTTTCTATACATGGCTTTGAAGATTACTTTAATAAAGTAGATGATTACTTGTCAAAAATATATCTGTATAGCAAGCAATTTCTTATAAAACCTAGTCAACAATTGAAAAGCACATGAAATATTATTCTCAAAATTCTTGTCTGTTTTTATAATTGAAAATGTTAGTGTATTAGTTTGTTTACACGAGGTTATCGATTAGTTATTAGATCAGTATTTTCGCTTTTGTCATAATTTAAATTCTGATTCTTAAACTCTTTAAATCTTTAATTCAAACAAGTTAAGTTATCTAATTCTCCAAACCATACAACAATTATAAATGATGTATTCTCATGCATTGTGAGAATACTGTCGAAATACAGCGTCAATATTTTCATATTCAAATAACATTGCTCTTTTTCTTTTGACGATCCTAGCTTATATAGTTACTTGCTGATAGTTGAGGTTTATTTTTTTGGCAATTGCTAATAGTTGAGAGATTAATAACTCTTCTATTTTATTTTTTTGAAACATAATTACTCTTTTTATTGTTAATAAGAGATTAATTACTCAAATATGTAATCAAGTAAAAAAAGACATTGATATCTTCCGTTAGTAAGTTTTTCAACACAATTTAGTATCGAAATCAAACTTTAATTAGAAGAATCTGAAACCCCTAATTTAAATTTGTGATCTTCTAAGAAGGAAAACAACACATTTTAATTAAATTAGATGGTCCACAACATATAGATTTGAAAAATCACCAATTTTGACTTCAAATATGACACACACCGGCCATAACTTACTATTTCAAATGGGAACTTGAATTTTGAAAAAGATTTTCAAACTTTTCATTACCATCTTTACTATTCATTAAAGGGTGGTGCCACAATTGTGTTACCTAGTTTTTTTTAAGAGTGTTACCTAGCTAATTATATGAAATTAATATTTTTTATTAACATTAAAATAGAGATGGATGTGTCCGTTTGTGCGTTTTTTTTCGAATTAAAATTATAGTCATAGGATAAATTAAACATGAAATTGTAGAATGAATTCTGCTATTTATTAATTATAATTTTTATTTTAAATACTATATATTTAATTTAAATTATAATGATAATTAGTTTAGATTTTATTTGTTACGATTAGTTTAAGTATTAGATAAGATTTAATTTAAAATTTGAAATAGATTAAACTTAAGGACAAAACTTAGGTACAATTCCTTAGGTGCTTTTCGTATCGTTCTTAACTAAAAATACAACTTTTTTGGAGATAACAAACTTTGAGAGAATTATGGATTTAAGGAAATCAGGGTGAATTTAGTTAAGAACCATACGAAAAGCACCTAAGGAATTGTAACTAAGTTTTTTCCTAAATTTAATTTCATTCAAATTTGAAATTAAAACAAAATTCAATTATTTAACTAGGTCAAAAATGATAAAATTATAAATCTAAGAGTTTAAATTAGAATAAAAAAGCCACACTAAAATTTAATTATATATATTCATAAAATTTTGGACTATAAACCAATGTCGTGCCATTTACTAAAGAATACACAACTAAGAAACATGAGAAATGATACAAATGATTTGTGACAAAAAGAAGCAAACTATTTTTCCTTGCCTACTTTGTGTCTTTTTTGAATCATCTTCATGGGTTAATGTAAGGAATGGACCTAGCTAGAGGCAAGAAATTCTCAATAGGCTACACGTCCCTTGTCGTCCAATCAAAATCATAATCCATTTAGGTGGTTGGTTGGAGATGACAATTACAGTTCTTAAATGCTGGAAGTGTCAATTGCTTATATTTATTTGGAGGATAGTGTTAGATGGAAAATACTCAATACCTTAACAACAAAAAAGATGTAGAATACTCAAAATGTTAATCCTTAGCCAAAAAAAAACTTACATGTTGATTTTGAAGAGATAATGATCGCATATTCAAAAATTAACAATAATTTATCCAATATGCAATAATTAAACTTTTTACAAAGACAAAAATTAGCAATAATTTATCCAATTTAACATTATTTTCTAAGCTATCATTTTATCTTTATGTGGCAATAAAATCTCTACATCATTACTGTATTAGAAAGAAGTTAAATAATGCCCGTCTATAGGAATGAAACAACACTTGAAAATGGATATGCTTTCACCACATTTGAAATAGAAAAAAAATGCACTTTTAAAAACGTGGGTTTATAGTAGTGAGAATATGATGAAGTGTGTATGATTTCATAGTGATAAAAAAGTAACTTTAAATATATTGATCATCTAGTAAACTTGATTCTAATTAAAAGTGAATAGAATGTAAAATGATTTATGATATGATATGTTGATATAAAAGTGGGTTGAACAATAAATTCAAATCTAAAAAATCAAATGTAGAGACAAAAACTCATAATTCTAACTTCAGTTTACAATGAATAGCGAAGATTAAATAAAGGGTTAAATATGTTTTTGATTCCTATAAAATTAAGAACTTCTAAGTTTAGTCCTTACTTAATTTTAATAGGTTTTTTAGTCCTTAAAAAAAAATTACTTCTAATTTTAGTCCCTCTTACAACAAAGTTTGTTTAATTATCCTTAAACTCTTAAATTTTTGAACGATTTTTTTAAGACAAGTTTAGAACACTATGAATGGTTCATTTACCAAAATTTAGATTTTTTTTAACATGAAACGAATTAAATATGAATTTTTTAAAACGGAAAAAGTTAAAGATAAAATTAACAAAATCTAGACGTAGAAATCAAATTCTGCGACAATTTTTTGCAGAGGAACTTTTAGTAATGTTCTTAACACGTCTGTAAAAAATTGTTTAAAAACTCAAGAGTTTAAGCATAAATTAACCAAATTTGAATTGAGGAGAGACTAATACTGAGTGCAATTTTTTTTTTTTAAGAACTAAGTAAACTATTAAAATTAAGTAAGGACTAAACTTAAAAGGTCTCAATTTTATAGGGTCCAAAAACATATTTAACCCTTAAGTAAATTCTACTCAAAAATATTTAAAAATATCCAAAATAATTCTACACTTCTAGAGCAAATTTTGTCTATTCTTTTGAAGTGAAATCAAACATACGCGAAAAAGTAGTGTCCAAATATAAAGGATTGCAAGTGGATATTGTTTTAAATTTTAGGCCGTTATTTTTTCACCCTATGAGGTTCTCACGTGTCCTATGTAGTTCGGATTGTAAAATTCAAACCGCATAAAAAAAACCCATAAACCTTCAAAAACACGTTGAAATATTTCAGATTTTAGAATCCGAATAGGGCGCGCGAGAAACTCGTAGATTGGGAAAAATAATGGCCTAAATTTTACGGATACAAAAGGGATCGACCACACTACTCATTCAGCAGGACAAGCCTACCAAATGAAGCCCACAGATGCTTGTAAGCCTATCAAACTTACAAAGTATGATTATTAAGGACAATGAGTGAAAGAAACATTCAAATAATCTTATATATCAATCCATGTAACTTTTTATTATTGAACAAAAGTAAGTTGGCCACGGCAAAAAAGTGGTTGGTTTGTAAGGGAATGATAAAAAAAGCAAAACAGTATAGTTGGCAAAGAATTGGTTGAAACATTAAAATATTAGAAAGTAGTTAGCATGTTATTATGTAAATCAATGTCAGCTTATGTTGAAACTAAGTAACAAGTAACAACCAAGTGTGTTGGCAACATGAAAGTCTGTTTGATGCAAGTAAGTAATCTGACATCAGTTGAGAAAATTTGGATGTACTATTTTTCTTGTTTCAAAGGCTTCCATATTAAGTTCAATAACTGTATTGGGATGGTGGCAAATAGATGTTTGAATTCAGACCGGAGATGTGTCTATATTTAATGTCTGACAATGCCTCAGACAAAATTATCTCCAGTCGAGAGAACCTAAGAAACCAAAATAATTGCATTGGGATGGACCTCGTGGCCTTCAATCAAGCCGATTCACCGGTACTGCTTCTAGAAGAAGACCATTGAAGTGGATAAGCAAGTGAGCTAAATAAAGACCTTATCCTTTACAACAAACTCTTGTTGCATGTGTTTGGAAAAATTCAATTCCACGGTCACAAAACATTGTTGCTTCTATATATCGCGTCGATTTTCGCATTGGAACACGAAAATTATAAGTCTAACGCTAAACCAAACATAGAAATTGTCTCATCACGAAAGTCTTTAATAAATCAGATGAATGTCATCCAAAGAACATCCATCATTTGTAACACACGATTGCAAGAATTTTACTCGGCTCCCAGAATTACTATAAATAAGGGATAAACACCGGAAGTAAACTAATTCACTTCATATATCACAATGTAAACTATGTTTTAAATCAACCATACTTTAGCGTTGGAGTGTCTCTGCAGGCACAACTCCCTCATTGGAGTACCAACGAAGGATTCATCACCAACAAGGTGATAACCGTTGTATTTCAAGGCAGAAACAATCACAATACATGATAGTGTAAACAATTTCAAGCTGAGGCCCAGTCATATATCTCACTATAATGGGACATGGATCGCCTGCACTAGCAGGTTCACACAGTTACACGCTATAGGAAATCTTGGTTATTAATTTAAGATCAACCGGTTCATATTATACGGTCAATAAATAACTTTAAACAATCTCGACCAGTAGTTTATCATCAGACAGCCGAGATCTATAACTACGTCAGGGAACCAAATCCACCATAATGTCATGTGGCAATACTATTTCCTAAATCTTAAACTATCTGAACAAATAACTGTATTATAAAATATGACTGGATGTTTATCAGCAGTACATAGTAAATAAATTGAACAAAACTAGTGAACAGAAAAATAAACAAGAAACTATCCCAATACATACAAATATAAACTCAATCAGTTGTTCTGATTTCTTATTGATACATACACAAACCAATTGCTGCTCATCATGGATTCGCCAAAACTAATGATATCAACATTTGCACCAGATAAGTAGCCGTATACGGTATACCAATACAGTATCGCCAAACAATTGTTGTTTTTTGCTTGTGTACAACAGCCAAACATTTTAATAAATATTTTGGAGTTTCATTTGTTTTGATGTTGACCAAAATCAGCGGCTGATTTCGCCGCACGAGATAACATATCCGAAACCCAAAGAGCTCCTTTCGCGAAGTAGCTGCTATTGGCTATAGCATTACCAGCAGCCATAGCAGCTCTCCCGGTAACTGTCGCTACAACTATAGCTGTCGTCCCAGTTACGGTCGCAGCTGATTTGGTGATATCTGTAACATGATACTTCTCATCCACAGATTTAAATGTTTCAATGCCTGAATTTATGGTTTCAGTCAAACCGATTTTGTTGCTGAGTTCAGCAACCTTGTTTGCTGCTGTCGATGATACACTGCGCGATTCGTCAAAAGCTTTTGCCATCACAAATGCATCTTTACTCAGCACAAATCCTTTAGCTACCATTGTTTTGACAACCTGTTGGGCCATAGTCAGTGCTTCTCCAGGGGAAGAAACAAACTTATCCATGTGCATATCCTGTCGAAGAAAAAACATGTTGAAATAAGTTGACAAATAAGTTAACACTACTAATTTAGATTAATTAATTAATTATGATGACTTGTGTGAAATTATGTTTTGAGCCATTATGCAATTTAATCAAGTAACAGGCCTAAGGATTTAGTGTCAGAAGTTGAAAACTTCCTATAACTGTGAATTACAAAATACCAACGAAAAAATAGATTTGAAACAATTGACTAAGGCCTTATTTAGATAAACAACTTAATTAAGCGTTTATAACATAAAATAGACAAATCGTTTTTATATCAGCTATAAGCTATTTTTCATAAGCTATCCTGGAGATTTATGACTTTCCAATTTTCCACATTCAGAACATTGAATTATAATCAAATAACTTTAATTTCTGTGGTATATACTTGAACATGTGTATTCATTTCAACAGTATCAAAACAATGATCTCAAATTGTTACCATGGTTTATGAATATCACCGAAAATGTAAAGAAAAAAAAAAGACTTTTCTCTATACGTAAGAGAGCATTCTAAGGAAGGATTTTATGCATACTTGTGAGTATGTAATACTGTCTTCATGGTTTGGTGTATGATTGTTCCAGTTATTGCTGTCATCTGTATAAGTTTCCCAGCGTGAAATAGAAATGCATCGGTCCAAAATCATTGATCCCTGAAACAGCATTGGACCAAAATCAAGATGAATTAAATTGAACAGACACAAATATCACAATATATTAAGTAAAACAAAATTCTCTAATGTAATGGAATTGAAATTTCACATATAATTACTATTCATAACCCATTATAGAGCTATATTTGTAAAGGACATGGTCCAATGAAGCTACCTATCAATATTTAGATGCTGAACTTAAACATTCCATGAACAAAATTCAATCATTTTCTCCATCAAAGTTGTTCTGGAGTGAGCCAAGGCCCAAACCAGACCATCTCATAAGCGGAGTCTATTTCACGAAGCGTCCGCCAGAAGTCACTTAATCCTGAACGTGTGATTCATCTGACATTGATCAGCTAATCACGCTATGTCATCCACTGTCTTCTGAAAAGCAATGGTATTTCCCACCGAAAACGCTATTCTCACGCCACCCCTGTGAAAAAGGACTTGTTTGTTCTGTACCTCCAACTCACCTCGTTCATATATTGACTTGAGCGTTAGAGTACTAGCATGTTAACCATCCCCGCCATCGTACTCATGCTACTGTACACCGCCTAACACACACGTCTGCTACTCACTCCGACCATTCTCTCGGTCCACATTTGGATCAAAAAGTAAAACAAACTATAAAAAGATTTCAAATCTATACTACATTTCAGTAAGAAAGAATATAACCACACTCCATCACAAACTATGAAGCATGGCATTGACAAATACATGTTACTTGATACAGCACGACAGGGATGCACAACCACAAGATTGGTGTGTTGGACAACATGCTGTACAGCACATGTCTGATACACAAACCAATGACACCAAAACTTTCATGCTTTATAGATTTTCAAATATATAAGTAGCACAAAATTAATTGAAAGTTGAAAAGAACTAGGAAATTAATTATGTATTCAGTTGTTCCATGATATCGAACAAAGATGATAAAAGCCTTACATTCAGCAGTAATGCAGTTTCCAGGGCATAAGCATCCCTAAAAGTCACATATGCAGTAAACTCATAATCACTGGACCTGTAACATTATTAAAAAAAATGGTAATTTCTTTAGTTAGTTCCAATAACTCTTCGCAGATACTATGAAGTAAACTAACATTTCTACCAAATAGACCTCTCAACTTACAACATGCAATCTTTCGATTCAACATCAATATGAAATAAAGTCAACGAACAAATCATAGAACATCTTTTAAATAATATTCTATATCAACATCCTAGTAATTATTAAACATTGTCAAATTTTGATGACATGGATAAGCATGCTAATTGTTATTGATTACAAAAACTAATTATTATGGCAATGACATTTAAGAAGATAATTTTACAGCTTCATTAAATGGTTTTTACAACTATTAGATAATGAGTAAAACTGTTTAACAAGAAACATTATGAAAAGTTAAGCTGAGATAAGCGGAGTCTATTCTACTCTATACAATACAGTTGTGTTAGTTGAACAACAAACATTTAACAACTTTTGCAACAGCAATCTAAGTGGTTACCTCCGTTCAAATAGGTGGTTAATTACGTTCAATAGATGATTAATATATATATCAAGTGTCAAAACTCATTAACCATTAACTCAATTTCAAGTGTCCAAATCCTGATGTAGTGAAACACCTGAAAGTTATAGTTAACTGCGTCCAAATTCTTGGTTAATGAAGTTACGTTTGACATTGAACTCAAACGTAGACACAAAAGGTTTCATTTTGACTAGAAGAAAATTTACCAATAAACAATGTTAAGTAACATTACCTTATTACGTCAACACGCTGGATTACACCACAGTATCCAAAAAAATTGTGCACATCGTTATCAGTAGCTCTTGGAGATAGGTTTGTAATTTCAGCAGTATAACCACCAGGATACATTATCAAGCGATCGCAAGATATCAAAATGGGAAAACAGAAACAGATTCCACAAACCTGCAGAAAGCAAAGCAAGTCAAAACTTTGACACCAAATTAGAACAAAAGAGAGTGATCTTGCAAGGAATATTTAAGTCACTTCAGAAACTGATAATAAAAAGGCACGTATTTCTCTTTCTCTTTGGTTGCTCCATTTGTGAGACTATGCAATGCAATGTTAGAGCAAACTATTGAAGTATGACTCATATATACAAGACACTGAATCGTAGTAGTACTATATAGATTGCAGTAACACTGAAAACCTAATTCTGATCACAATAATAGAAACGGAACTATAGTTGCTCTATAGTCGCAGAGGCAGGCACAATTGGCTGAACTGCGTTAACAAATATCGTGTGCTCATTGTCTTCCTCTTTCGTTCTCTTATTTAATCTTTTGTTACTAGCTGTTGTTCTAATACAAACAATGAAGATAAAGCAGTAGAGCAACATTAAATGTAGCACTTTAATCTATGTAGCACCAACACTCCATATTGAAGGTGTGTCCGATGTTTGACATGTGTCAATGTCCGACACTAACACATGTGGTTATTATATTATATTCAATCACTCTCATTTTCTCGAATTATTAGTGGTGTCTAATTATCAATGTCGTGTTTGGTGTCTGAATCTTTGTAACCATGTTTCATAGCCTATAAATATATCTATCATTTAGGAGCATTGAATTTAATCTACTACATTCAAAATATGCAATAGTCCATAATACAAATTTAATGTCCCTAATCACATAACTAAATTATTTCAATAGTTCAATTTTCTTAATTGATAAAACAGACATTTATGCAATTTATCATAAATAAGAATGAAGAGTGCCAATATCACAACTATATATTAGCACTCTGTTCTAACAAAATCCAACACAATCAAGTTCTTACATCTCAATATAAAAATATTGATTAAAATAAATAAAACAAGATTGATTAAAACATACAATAAAAAACAAAGAAAACAACATAAAAATGACAAAGTGACAAAAACCAACATGAGAAAACAAAGTAAAGTACCTTGAAAGAGTGAAGCAATATTGAAAATTGTGAAAAAGGTGAAGTGTTTTTATGTGTAAATTTGTATTTGAAGTGAAACAGAGGAAGATAGAAGAAAAACAGAGAAGGGAAAGTGAAAGTGTGTGACCACAAGAGATAGGGGCCTATATCATCAATAATGGTATGGTTATGATTATGGGAAGAAAGAGTGAAAGAAAAAAATAGTTAAATTGTTGAATCCCACGCGCGATTGCTATTTGTTTTTTTGCATTGTTTCTTTTTCTCTTTCTATAAATGGTATATGGATCATTTTGGTTGGAGGTTTGAAGCCACATGTAGTAATTATAATTAACTAATTTCATACAATAATTTGCATAATTATTTTATTTTTTATGAATTTAATTAATACATTTTGATGGTGTATAATTATTTTACACGTTCATTCAATGATGTGTTGACATGTCAATTAATAAATATTAAAATGCATGAGTCGTTATACTCATTAATTGGCAAAGAAACACATCATCTATCAACTATGTGAAATAATTATACATTAACAAAATATGGTGACCCACATTCTAACTTGGAATTGCACATAAAATACTCTCTCAACAAAAACATTAGGTTGTATTATGGAGGACAATAATTTGCATATTTGAAACAAAAATCATTTTAACACAAATGTTGTTCTTTTCAAGTTATTTCCGTCAAGTAGATAGGGTTAAAAATTTACACTTTAAGGTGATTTTTTCTGTGGTGGTTGGGGTTCGAACCCCAGACCTTTACATATTTTATACACTGTCCATACAACTGAGTTAAACTCACGAGGACTACATTTTAAGGTGATTAAATAGAGAGTTTGTGGTTCGAATAATGAACCTTGCATATATAAGTTTTAATTGTAATGTAAATTTATTTTTATATTTTCAGTTGTTTTCAAGTTTTAAATGTAATATAAATTTTATTTTTTCAATTATAATATTTAATTAATATTGTATTTATTATTCATTAATCTTAAATTATAGTGAATACATTAATATTTAACAAAATACTTTGATAATATCACTATCCCCTTTATTTGATTTTTTGGTCAAACATATATAATTTTTTTTTATTTATGTCAAACAAGCAGTTATTACATGATAAAGAGACTGTTTTAAGAAGCTAAAATTGGATTCCTTTGAAGAAGAAAAAAAAGTCTATTGACTATAAATTATTTAATGCTTACTTTTAAATAATGGAAAATGCTAACCGGTGCCCCTGGGGCACTGGTTAAGGATACTAAAAAGGGAAATTATATAGTAATTATTGCATTGAAAACTGTGTAATTAATCCATAAATAAGTCAACAAAGTTTCCTTTTATGGTAATAAATTCTTTTTTTTTGTATGCTTAACCAGTGCCCCGGGGGCACCGGTTAGCATGACCCTTAAATAAATAGTAAAGCCAAGCGAAATTATTTAATGTTTACTTTTCAATATCAATAATGGGCTGGTTCAAATTATAAGAGACTTTAATATCTTGAGCAAATGCTCAGTTGTTCGATCAGTGACTCTTGTGTATAGAGAAAATTTAGTTGAGAGGGAAAAATTAGTCTTGTGTACTCCACAAGATTCTCAAACAACTTTAACTTTTATCAAAGATGGGGTCCTACCTACTCACTCTTATGCTCCTTTGATTGATAAAATTTTTCCTATATGTTGATAGATTGGAATGTTGGTTTTGTTCATACCTTACATGAAGTGAACACTTGTATAGATTGACTCGTTAAACTTGGCGCCTCACTTACTCATGAGCTTAGCATCATCCATACTTGTCATTCATCTCTATCGACATATTGTCTAGTTGATACTATGGAAACTCAATTTCCCCGTTTGTTATATTTTTTTTGTTTTGTTTTTCTTCTGCTTTAGTTTTTCTTTTTGATCAAAAAAGTATTGCACCAATTCAATTATAAAATATTTATAGTTCGGTTTAGTTGCACATAAATAAAAAATATATACATATACCAAAAATATCAATAATTTTTTTCTCGTGTTTGATGATTTATTTATATAATTTTATGTTTCTATTGAATGGTTATTATACTATTTTACATATTTTTCTTTAGAATAAAGAATATTTCCATATAAATAAATAAAAAAGAACTTTGAAAACAATTTTTTTTAGTGGAAACTTTGAAAATGATAGATATATAGTAATTTTTTTAAATTAACATTTACAAATATGGAAGAGTAATGAAATCAATATTAAAAATAAAAAGTGATGGTAGTAATATATTTTTTGGTCAAATAGTCTGGTGGATAAGAATTCACATTTTAAAGTTTAATAAATGAGGAGTTCGGGGTTCGAACGCCCGACTCCTGCATATATTATGTAATATCAGTGTAAATTAAATTTTTAGTAATCTTTTTTCTAAAAGTAAGTCTTTTTACTTCCGTGTTTGCTTCGGAATCGCCTTCCTACTCATATAACTTAATCAGATTGGGTGAGCTTCAAAACCATGCACAACTTTGTGTGGGAGGGTGCAATTGTTAAAGAAGATGTGGATCACCTGTTTCGGTTGTGATTTCTTTTTTTGTATACAAATTGGATTTTTGTTTCACAATGGATTGGTTTTTACACCGTATCTGAGGTGTCTTTTGGACCATTTTCTTCATTTGGCCATCTCGGAGGAGTTTCAAAGAATTTCCAATCAATTTTGTATCTATTGTGGCTATCTTGTATTTGAGTAATTTAGAAGGAAAGAAACAATCAACTTTTTCAACAAAATGAACAAACTCAACAACATTTACTTGACAAAATTAAGTTTCAGCTTTTTTTACGATTGAAATCAAAATATGCTACATTTAATTTCGACCATAATTGGAAGCTTAATTCTCTTATGTGTTTAAAAGCACTAGCTTAGAATGCATTCCTTTTTTTTTGGCTTTGGTTATTTATTGTTAACTTTTGTCTTTTTTTTTTCTTTCTGGCACATCTTGCATTGATAGGACACGGTATGTTATTTAATATAGTTTTATTTTAGTTTCTTAAAAAAAAATCTAGTCAAAATTAAAAAAAAATGAACACTTATCAATTATGTTTAATCATTGTGGCGCGTGATGCCATTTTTTTTGGCTAAAGAGCATGCTCAAAAGCGAAATTTATTAAGACCTTCATTCTTGGTGGGGATTGGATATTTCTTGAATTGTATTGGCTAGGAATCTGGTTGATGCCAAGATTTTGTCGGAAGCAAAGAAAATAGGGTTTTGCTAATTATTGTCTCCGGTGCTAGTTAAGGAACTAAAAATAGAAAGAAAAGTCAAGTTTTATGTTGAAAAGAACACTTTTTTAACTTTCAAAAAGTAAAATACACAATTTTCAAAACAATATTTCCTTTTATAATTTCTTAACCAATGCCCGGGGGCACTGATTTACATTTCCCAAGAAAATATAATCAAGTAGTAAAAGAGTGGTTTTCTGCTGCGCTTCATTCCCGGTGGTTTGGGAGGCAAATAAAAAAATCTGATAAAGATGAAAAATGTAACACTTTAATCTAAAAAATACTAAACTACTCTCTCCGTTTTAAATATAAGCAAAATTGACTTTTTAGGTTTATTCAATTAATGATGTATGTGATTCATATTATGGACCACATACATCATTAATTGAATGAACCTAAAAAGTCAATTTTACTTATATTTAAAAACCGAGGAAGTACTATTTTAGGAAAAGAAATTCAGCAATTTAATTTTGTGCAAATAAGCTTTTTGCAAAGCAAAATTAGATAAGCCAAGATCCTTTGAATAAACTGCTAATGGATCTTTTTAACTTAATAAGGGTTTGGGTTCGAACCCAACTCATAATCCAACAATGTTATATTTTCTGTGTGAAGAATGAAAATAGGTTAGGCCGAATTAGATTTTGTAAGACATAAATCTGTATTATAGTTTATCATAAATTTATTTAATGGATTTAAGTCTGACTTTTTGAAAGTTTGATATGAAATATTAATCTGATTAAAAGTATATGTTTTATATAAACATATTTGAATAAGTAAATAGTATGGCAGATGAAGATAGCTTGCATCTTTTCTTTAATTGTCCTAGTAGTAGCAATATTTGGAACTTGTCTAATCTTTCAAATGCTGTCAATATTGTTGTTACTCAAGGTTTGAACAGGAGCGCTGCTATTTTTCCATCTATTACAGGTTCTGTCCGCGGAAGAATCACCCTTATTTGCAACTATTTTATGGAGCATATGGAAACAACGGAACAACAAGATTTGGAATGACGTAACAGATGCGCAAAACATCGTTTTGGAGAGAGCATCTTCTTTGTTGTATGAGTGGAATGCAGCTCGAAATGCAAGGTTGAACAACAATGTTGTTAATGGAAATGGTGAGCACTCGCAATCAGCAAGGATGATTAAATGGAGTAAGCCGAATAGAGGTCGAATGAAATGTAATATTGATGCATCTTTTCCTAATAATGAGAACCGAATTGGAATAGGCATTTGCATTCGGGATGATAAAGGTGCATCTTTTCCATACATTATTATATGCAGAGGTTGGAGTTCGAACACACCCCATTTATTCACCTTGAAAAATGTGATTTCTATCCACCTGACTACTTGACTAAAAAAATAAATCAGATACATCATTTATTGAATAAATCTAAAAAATGAACTTTCTCTTATAATAAAGTTTGGAAGGAGTAACAAAATTATCTAATTTGAGGGCTAGGTGTTTTAATGGCCCGACCTATTGATTAACAGTAGGTTATGGTGATGTTCATGTAGATTGTAAACCTGCTATGGTTCTTAAAAGCTTTGAATTTCTTTTAGTCGATTTTGACTCTCTTGTTTGTATATTAACTAATCCGAACTTAGATTTGTCTAGGTTGGCCAATCAAGACCTTCCAAAAATTAGAATTGATAAAACTATACTGAAATTTCCTGCTCAATCTTATCATTCATAAACTATATTAGCATACTCTCATTCACATGAAATCTCATCTAGTTTTTTAAGGTCATGTTTCTCATAACCCACAATAGAAAACAAACACCGAATTAATAATTAAGACATCAAAGCATGTTCAAAAACCATTCAAAAAATATACATTCCCCCTGATTCAAACATAAAACTAATAAGACTCGCTAAATTAGAAGGTAAAACAAACTCTCACCCCAACCACCTAAAAGAACAACCCTCCCACCCATATTAACAAACTTATTACTCCACGAGCTCAGATGAGTTGCCACAGTATCCAACATAGGCTGACAAAATCTCCTAGAATTAGCCCCAATCGAAAGACCCAAACACTTAAAAGGCAATGAACCAACACTATAATGGAGAAAATTTGCCGCTAGACCTAGGAAAGACGCATCAACATTGCTTCCCATGATATAACTCTTAGCAAAATTAACTCAAAGACCTAAGGCAAGCTCGAAATACCTTAAAAAGTCTTGATGGCCTAAAGGTTCTCTATCGCTGCATTTCCTATAAAAAGAGTATCATCAAAATATTGAAGGTGCGTTACAAACAACTCAAATCTTCTAACTTTAAAACTTGTAAACATCCCCAACGCCTCTGTCTTCCTAACAAACATACTTAACGCCTCTACAACTAGAAGAAAAAGAAAATGAGCTAGAGGATCACCCTGCTTAAGCCCTCACAATATTAATTTCCTAGGTTGGATACCCTTTCACAAGCATAGAGAGATTGCCCGCAAAAACACATGCACGCATACAAGCACACCACTTATCATCAAAATTAAATCTCTTGAATAGATATTTGAAAAAACTTCAGCTCACCAAATCATAAGCTTTCTCAAAGTCCACTTTGAAAATGAGGCAATCTTGCTTAGATTTTTTGGCTAGATCCACAACCTCATTTACCGCCACCACTCCATCCACCAATTGTCTACCTTTAAAGAAAACTTGGACGAGATGATTTTATCCATCACCGAGGCCACATATGATTCATAAAAGGCGAGTGTTTATTCAGATTGCGAGGTTATTTTTTGGTGTATGAAAATTTATCGTGGTGTGTACAAAACACAATCATGAGATTGCAAAAAAATTACTAGGTCATCCTTATGCAGGCTATCAATGTGAGTAAGAGAGGGAACTTGTTGGTTAGATGACACAAACATGTTCCCCAAAAATATTCTTGAGAATTGGCAAGAAAGAAAGCCCGACAATGAGAGACTGTGAAGCATATTTACAAGGCAAGTCACAAATGTAATAGATGTCTAAATGGGTCGAGGATTAGAAATGTAACATCTAATTTAATTGTTACTTGATGAGAAAAATGTGACTAGATTCAAGAGTGTTATGAAGACTCTCTTTTTAACATTGTATCTTACATTCACTCTTAATTTGTAATTCTTAAATTATACTTCGGAAAACTCAAAACCTTCATTTTTAACTAATCACTATATTATCATATCAAGAACAAAAAAAATTATCATATCTTTTTATACACTTTTTTTTTATACTCAAATTCGAAGTACTCGCCCAGATAGGATGCATTTTTTTTTCTTTCTCATTCTACATGCATTTCTACTTTTTTTCATCTTGCAACTAAACATTAAGCAATATCTATTTTTTTTTTTTATACATATACTGATATTAATAATAAATCACACTTTTGATATATATATTGATGAAATATAAAATCCAGTGGGAGTACCAAAAACACATCAATTTCTATACTGACTATGTTAATTTGATTTCAGCAGAGGATCAAACATATATGTGTGGATCATATGCCTCAAATGATAAGATCTTGTGGAAACGTTAAGTCCCTTTCTTCTATTGTAGGCCTAACAGTATTTGCAGGACTTGTTTATTACCAATCTTAGCGTGTTGTTGCAACAATTCAAACAACTTGCAAAATAAAGCCAGAGTCGGTAGGAAGATACATGATCTTGTTTATGATATATGTACCCGGTTACAATAATTTATGGTCTAGCATACACTAGCTAGTTCTCTAGAAAAATGATATTTTGCCATCAAATTAAACTACAAATTGGGAGGTGGGTAGTTTAACTAGTTTGAGCTAATGGATTGAAGAAGTCGGGGAGACAAAGGTTGAGAGTTCACGTAGCTTAATTGAACACAAACAAGGGTATTAGGTTTCAAAATTTTGGATAAAAAATGACCTCAAAAGGTTCAATTTAGTTATAAATATATAATATGATAAATAAATTATGAACATTTGCATAATTTAATTTATTATCGAACAAACCTCAAATATTCTTGGTCATGTGTCCAAATCTTGGACTCTACAAAATTTATTTACTCTATTTTGTTATAAAATATTATTTTAAAATGCCTTATTAAATTTTTTGTTGTAGACCCTAATTATTAACATAACAATTAACACACTAACATTTATTTGTCAATTAAGTATGCAAAGTGTTTATAATTGATAAACACCTGTGTTAAAAATAATATGACAAAGTGTCACATCTTATTAACCATCCACTTGATACAATTTTGAACTTCATTAACCACAATTTTCAACTATATATTTGAACACAAAATACCGTTAGTAGAAATCATGTATATTTGAATATAATTTGAGTGACTAATAATTATATGTGTGTATTTGAACGCTATAAAATTGTGGCAAATGACTTTCAAAATCGTGATTAATTGTATTCATATGATGAATGATCACATTCTTATATTGAATATAATTAACAGATTTAGCCATTTAATTTGTTGTCGAAATTTTAATGTGAAATAGTTGTATCAAAATAGGACAACTCTTTCTTGTTATATATGCTTTTATTTTGATATGAACTAAATATCTTCCACATACAACTGCAGATAATAATCACTCGAGACGAATAAGTCACAATTAGTGATAAAATTCTTCATAAAGATATTTAACAATGTTACATTCTTATGATTGAATTCGAACTCAAGACCTTTGATATCAAGCCGAAAAAGATTAATTACAATCTCATCTAAGTGTCCTTTGTATATATACATTTTGTTTCAACATTGGAATCAAATAATATGCTCCATCTCTCTTATTTTAATAACCGCTTTAGAGTTGTGTGCGGTTCTTAAAAAAATAATTAGTTGAGTTGATTTTAATCATAAAATTAGTGTTAGTTATTATAACAACCTTGCAAGTTTTAGTTGGGTAACCGAGTGAAATGCAATAAAAAAAAGGGCAAATAAGTGGAAGAAAAATAATAAATATTGCATTGATATTTTAAATTGACGTTATTTGAAGATGGAAAAATATGTTAATATAACAATTAAAACGGGACGGATGAAGTATCTATTACTCCTTCTGCCTCACAATATGTGTCCTGTAAAAAAATTTGTCTCAAATTATTGATCCTTTTTGCAATATCAATACAACATTTATTATATTTTTTCACTAATCATAATTAATAAACGTGTTTTAGTAAATAATACACATGTTGCTATTAAAATCAATATTATTAATCATTTTCTTTACAGTTTTGTAAAATTCAAAGATGACACATATTATAAGAAAGAGGGAGTATATCATCGCAAACTTCTATTCTTAAAGCAAAATAGGGCCTATCACATTCGAAATGTCATATTCATAAAAGTTTGCGAGCTGACCCAATTGAAAAATTGCTAACCGACCAATCTTGACACACAAAAGCCTAATTAGACTTTTTGACTTTTAGGCACTCATTTTAGTTTTTTATTCTAGTTGTAACTCTCAAATCCTAATTCTTCAACACCCATCTCAAATCAAATAAATTAGATTCACCTCTTTGGTTGTTAAATATTTCTCATTTGATTTATGTAAAGTCTAAGGTGAAATTTATTTAAATTTCAACTAATAATAAAGTGTGTTGATAGGAGTGTGTGAATAACACTCATCTTTCTTTTTAAAACTTACTGTTTGTTTATTTTTGCGTCTGCAAAACACGTTTTCCTTTAACCTATGTAGTATAGTGTTGGGTACTTATCTAAAAAAACAAAGCAAAAAAGAGCTCTATTGTAAAATTAACATGGAGCTCTCCACAAAAAATGGAGAAGACAAGATAATTGGTCTCAACTATGAAGGAAATATTCGTATATTGGCCTAGTCGGTGATGTCTTGAATCTCGATGAGTATGGAGGAGTTTTCCCATAAATTAGTGAAGGGTTTTGAAGAGTTTGAATAATGACGGTTGGTTAGGGTTGACCCAACTTAATGTGAGTTTTTTTTTCTTAGGGAATCTTAATGTGAGGCTTAAAACCAATGTTTGTTGTGAGACCTCATTTTTTTTAAGGTTGTAGTACAATATTTTATGAATAAATAATTAAATAAAAATTATAATTCAAGTTCAAAAAAGGGATTTTAATTAGTATTTCTCTTTTATCCAATTTTAAATTTTTATTTTTATTTTTAATATTTTTCCCTATTTTTGCTTCACCATTGTATAATTTCATCTAGACGTGGGTTTGCTGCATTTTAAATGCAGAGGACTGAAGTCATAATTTTTCAATAATAAAAATGACATACTTTTGAAATGTAGTACCAAAAGAAAAAGACTTTTTATTTCTTGGTCAAAAAAGAAAAATACTTTTGAAATGTCAAAATTAAAACAAGAACCTTGGACTAACAACTGCTCCAAATTTAGTTTCGTTTTTAAGGAACTTCCCCAAATTCAGTTTGGGCGTTATATCATTGATTCATGGACCACCCATTACCGACACAATGGCCATTTTCCCACTCTCATCTTTGAACTAAATAAATATAATTTGAACCAGTGTTTTAAACCCGAACCGGCCCGCGAACCGAAGGGTGCAGCGGTTCGGGCAGGTTACAGGACCGGATATGCAATTGACCCTCTGAAACTCCGTGTGACCCGGCCGGGTCAGTGGGCGGACCACTGAACCAGTTTAGCCCACCCGACCCGTTTTTCCATTTTTTTTTTTTTTAATAAAAAGGCATGACATATATAAAAAAAAAACCCTAGTAACACATACTCCCAACCCAAATGTCATTTTCAACCGCCGTTCTCCTCTCCCATCTCAATCGATAAAGATGATGAATATGGATATCAAGACTATGACAATTTGACTCCATGGGCATGCATAAATATTTTATTGATTAGTGAATTGTTATAACTTATTTGGGTTTGTAAGTCTTTTATATTTTGATTTCTAACAATGTTTAGAACATATTATGTTGTAAAGATGGAATCTGAATTAGAACTTATTATTTGTGAGGTTTTTTATGCAGTAATATTGTCTAATGTATGAGCTAATTTGAATTTGGATTGGAATTAGATTGAATTGTGTTGCAGTTAAGAAATTAACTTGCAAACGTGTAGCTGTGAATATAATTTTTTTTAATGTACGAACTTTAAATAGAAAAAAAATGACAGGATTTTTTTTTATCAAAATTTCTTTCATAATGTAATTTGTGGTCATAAATATTTTTATATAAACCGGATCAATAGTCATGCGATCCGACCAGTGACCCACTAGTTCAACCATGACCCAGTACCTTAACCGGGTCGATCACTAGTCCGGATTTTAAAACATGGATTTGAACACTTAATTGAAAAAAATTCCATCAAAAAATATATAAGCATAATTTTACTTTTTATCCTCCAATTATCATAATCGTGCGACTTTTGTAGCCAACTTTTTCTTGAACGATTTTTTACCTCTTTTATTTTCCCATTTCTAATTCGGCAGTTCTCTTTCAATTTTGCCCAAATTTACATTTATGAAATATCATTTATTATATGAAACTCACCTCTCATAGTAAGTTTTTTAGAATTAAACATTAAAAACACCAAAAATGTCAAATAGTTTGAAATCCTAATCAAGAATTTCATTCGCTCTAACATGTACAAGTTGATTTTTGACGTATTTTATTCTTAACTTTAAAAAAAGGAGGAATGAGCATGAGAGTTAGATGTCATGTTAATAAATGATGTCTTGTAGTGTAAATTTTAGAGAAAAGTGAGAGCGGGACTAGCAAATAACAAATAAGGAATATATAGCATGTTAAAATTGTTCAAAACAAAGTGGAAGACCAATATTATACAAGCACGATATTTGTGAGTCAAATGTACAATGAAGCCTTTAAAACATCTTCTTTCCTCCATTCCCTCCAACCAAATACACCCTAAAAGTGTGCTTGCATGAGAGAATGTTTCGAGATATTATAATTTAAAGAATAATTCAAATTATTCTATGTAAATTACCCTTCTGATAATAAATTTGGAGAATATTCAAAATGAATGAATTATATAAAGTATTTTGTCAAAGTTAAATTTAAAAGTTTCACATACCAACTAAAAATTTAGTATTTGAAATTCCAATCTTTCTCTATCCAATGTAAATCTCATATTTGGGTTTTATAATTCTTTTGAATTTTGCTAATGGTCCCTATATTTTCCAAATTTTGAAAATTGGTCCCTATTAATTCTCAAAACATTATAAGTGGGTCCCCAAATTTTAAATATTTACAAATAAGTATCCCTTTCTTATATTTTAAAATTGGTCCTTAATCGCTTGAAGTTGTATAAAAATAAATGTTTAAGAATAAAATAATATTATTACCTTGTTTTTGTAAAGGAGTTCAGTGACTAGTAATTGACTTTATAAGGTGAATAAGTGGGGGAATGAGGTTCGAACTTTTACCTGAAATGTTCCTAGCAATTGAGCTATATGTAGGGACAAAATATTATTTCTTCATCTAGAAGAAATTTCAGTTATATAATACTCCCTCAGTGGTTACAAAATCTGCTTAATATAAGAAATTTAATTTTATTGCTTTTTTATATTTGGTTTATATCCTATCAGTTTTTTTTGTTTTTTATTTTTTCGTAATAAATATTTATATACGGTTTAAAAATGAAGAGAGTTCAATTAAAATATTTTAATTGACTAGAATTCTAATTTATATATACGGTTCTTCACTTACTCCATCACCAAACACACTATCAAGCTAACTTAGTTTGTTAAGGACATCAATTAAAAAACTAAAAAATGAATTAAAAGTCATTTTTTGTTTTCCGAAAAGTTAAAATATGATATATCAAAGAACACAATCACAACACAAGTAATGCTAGGATTGAAAAACTACAATAGTTAAATAATACGTAAAAGACACTAAAACAAGAAATCAAAATGAATAATGATAATCAGTTAGAAGGTAAAAACCATTCATAAACATCTGAGTGGTTGAATGTTTCATTGGTAGTAATCATAAGAAAAACCCTTAACTTTAGGATTAGACAATGATTATACCAATAGTTTAACCATGTTAAAAGATGAACCTGATAGACGATCTTGATTACAAAAACCCACATGGTTAAGATGTTTCTAAATTGACCACATACTTGCTAGCAAAATCAATTGAAGACATTCAACCCTATAAATTTCAAACCTATAAATTTCATTTGTTTTCCATGAGATATCAAACCTATAAATTTCACAATATAACAACAGCTATAGTTTTTCAACCCACAACTAATTCCTAACGAAGATAGAACATCCAACCTAATTTAGCGGCAAAAGGACAATAAAAAAAATGTTTGGAGGTTTAATTTCAATCAAGTTGCATCCATGTGTGGACTATCAGAAAACATTTGTTTGGAGGTTTACACAAATATTGATACTACTAAAAATTTCGTATGTAGGGACCAAAATTTCGGTCGCTAAAGCTTAGAAACCAGCCACTAACTTGTTTAACGACCGATATAGAGACCACTAATCGCTCGCTATTTTGGTTGCCTGTAAATATATTATACATATGGTTGATATTTCGGTCACAAATATTGGATTTTTTTTTTTTTTACGGCAATTTCCTTTCGTCGTTATTCATAAAATAAACCTAGTAACTTCGAATAAAATATTAAACACACTTTGTTTATTCTTGACTAATAATTAGTTTGACCAAGAGTAATGCTTCTTTCTATAAATAAGTCAATATTACGAAATAATTCTCCTATATACAAAAATTAAGGCTTCAACTCATAATCATGAGAATATCCAAAATTCACAAGGCTTTACATCATGCATCATGAATTTTACACACACACAAACATATTTTACACACACATGCGCGCACACACATATTTTATACACACACCCTGTGATATATAATGTTTGGTACAATGACTACAATTATTAGTGTTTAAATAATCATCTTGTATAACCTTTATAGAAAGCTATGTTCTTGAAATAGTTAGTAATGATGTTATTTTATCTCATTTTCAACAAATGGGTGATAGACTATTTTCTTTAGAAATTTAGTTCTTACGACTAATATGTTATTTATAGTATAATTTACTTCACCAAAATTTTTAGCCTCGCTTCAAATTTATTTTTGTGTCCATCTCTGGTTACATCCTTCCACACACAAACATAATGCTAAATTTTGCACCCCTCCATAGATTAAATTAATTTTTGTTGGAAGGCAATCATTTAATATTCTCCACACAAACAAAGAAATCGTTGATGGAACAAATTGTTCCAAGTAACATTACTTTGCATTTGAAACCTTAATACTGACAGCTATTTTTGTAAAAGAGACTTATGTGTTGCATATTTAATTAATTGTGATTTCTTAAACCCGTTTAGGTTAGTTTGATGGTATTGACTTGAGATCTGAAAGTATACTCCTTCTCAGTGTTAATTTGGGTGAGTTAATTTAACTTCTTAAAAAAATTGTGATTGCTTAACAACAAATAAATATTTACACTAAAAGTGTACCAAAATTAAACTCAAAAACAAATTAACTTTATAGATAATATATATGACTTACAAATCTAATCTGATCTTAAACCTCTAGCCAACCGAAGTCATTACACTATCACAAAATTGAGAACATTAATAAATCAAACAAGTGCTACATTTTTTGCCTTCAAAAAGAGGCACATATATATGTAGCTAGCTATAGTGCATGCAAGTACTAAATTTTTATTCAAAATTGAAAATGTGATCTACTTTAATTAAGAAACTATTAATTCATCATTGGTTAAGTAGGCTCCTAATGATTGAAGCTTCAGCACTATCAGAATCAATTGTGGCCAACAACTGAGACAATCTCAGGCTTAAATCATCAACCTCTCTTTGTAAGTTTCTGATATAGTTGCAGGTTTCTTGTAGGACCTTAGAAGCTGGTACCTGCATGCATCCACTATGTCAGTATCGGTTACCTACACATGCCGTACTTTGCATATGAAATTAATTAAAGTGTGGTAGCAAGAGTTAAAATGTGAGGGAAAAAACATTACACATGGTCACCTAAAAACATGTTGGTAACAATACCCATGCACTATGCATTTTTATTTGGAGTCCATGAGTTGGTCAAAATTAACCATTTGATCATTATTATTATCGTACTACCTCCTCCCTATGTATAGCTAGAATCTCGACGAAAATAAAATAAAATTGAGTTAGTCTCATGATGTTGGTTTGAAACATTGAATGTGTTTCTCTTAAGATCTCAAATTCGATCATTTCTGATATCAATTGATTCGGTGAATTAGTAGTTTTATATCTCTTGACAATTTGTTTTGCTCTATAACTTTACTATTTGGAGGACATAATTACTTTATACTTACGGTATAGAATTTAGGGGTATGTTCATAGAGAAATAATTAATACAAATGAAATTTTTTAAAATGTCTTATAAAATGGGACAAGAATAAAGTTTCAAGAGGGTTTATATTTAAGGATGAAGAAGCAAACATATATTAGATCATTTTTTTAACGAATGTATATGCATATATATCTTCATTTTTAAGGTCTTTTTAATCATACATGAGTCTGTCTATGTGTGTGAATGTGAATATATACACCAATCAATGTAAACCCTTTAAAGTTATGGACATGGATTTGGTATTGTACTTTTCGAATATCTTCTTCAATTCATGGGGTCAGTTTCTGAGTATATATATCATATAGTCGATGCAGAGTCTACTTTTTTTTATAAATCAATGTATCTCTGCATATTGCGCAGACTATTCTTACGAGTCTCTGTACAACATAGTTACATAGAGATTAATTTCAAGATTCATACCATTATCCTACTCTATTGCTTAAGTAAGTACAATTAATATTTATGTATGTACTTTTATAACTACACACACACAAAATTACACATAATTTATATATGACCTAGTTTCTCCATGAGGTGTCCATATAGCTTTAAGCAACGAAGTTGAAATTCCTTTAAAGATGATTGTTAAATAGTCACCGGTGTCACTTTAATTAAAGATATCTCTGTCGCTGTATATAAGACCTTTTTGTCCAAATCACGGGAATTAAGAAAATGGATATTTGTATTAAAGTTGTTTGTAATCACTATTGTTTTTACAATTTTATCCTTTAAGAGAGAGAGTTAGTTTATGTTTTCAACATGTTATTTATTACTGATTGAAGAAAAAGATGTATAATAAATAGGGGTATGTATGTAAAGAAATAATTAATGTATTTGGAAATAACAAAGATGTCTTATAAAAAGGGACAAAAAAAATTCTCAAAAGGGTCTTATAATCACTCTGTCTCATATTTTATTAGCAAAACAAAAATGTCCCAAATAAGTGTTATTTTATGTTTTCAATGTAATATTTATTATTTTATTGTATATTTATGATAATGTTTTTTATTTGAGTAATATTTATGACCAAGGTTTTAAAAAACGGTCGCGTCACGTATAGGATTTCGCGATTTCGGCAGTTACGGGTGTTGCGATATGGATTGCGGTTGTCGCGGTGTGAATTAATCACAACATTGCACAACTCTTAAAATAACGATAGTAACTTAAATAACTTAAACTAGAGAAAGATTTAGGGTTCTAAACTAGATAAGAAGATAACTTATGTAATTTATGATCAAATATGTACTAAAAATATGATTTTCATCTATCTCAATTGAAAAGAATATCTGGATTCTATGTCTATTGTCATGAACGGCATTTTTTTTGCGGTCGTAACGGTGTTTCGTCGCGGCTATAACGGTGTTTCGTCGTGATTTTTGTTCACTCTATAAAAACGGTGAAAAACAGTAACGTCCGCTACCTATACCTTTTTGTCGCGGCCTTTTTTCGGTAACAGACCGTTTTTTAAAACCTTGTTTATGACAATGTTGACCACTCTCATTGGTTATTTATTTATTTTGGATAGACCGTTGTTATATAATTGTTATGTTAGTATTTTTTTTTCAGCGTTTGAACTCGGACAATTTGACTGATTCAACTTTTTTAATCTTTACTTTAAGCCAAATTGAGATATCCACCCTTAACTATCATTGGTTATCAATAACAATATTTTTTGTAAAAATCTTACACTATTTCATTTATTTATATTTCTTCTAGTCTGCATGAAACCATCCAAGTAAAACTTAATAAGAAATTTTTTTATTGGCACACATATTTTTATACATCCACGACATTTGGTTAATCATATATAAGCATGCGTTAAATTAATTCAAATGACTAGATTGTTAATTCAATTCACGTTAGAAATTATAGGTAAGATATGACGTTATCTAATATGGATCTGGTCCAATCGTGAACGGACCTACTTTTAGTAAGTTCTAAAAATGAAAAAAATCCACATTTAGACTTTTTTTAGAAGTTTATGTTAAACACACATCAAGATAGTATCATTTCAGGGCACTCCACACATCAAGATAGTATTATTTTAGGGCATTGTACTTCAAAATTTTTGAATTACGAGTATAAGCATAACTTTAACATCCTTATGAATAGTGTGTATCTATAAAAAAAATTGAATTACGAGTATAAGCATAACTTTAACATCCTTATGAATAGTGTGTATCTATATAGTGATTGAAATAGCTATAGTACCTTGTCAGAGCGCCTATTACGAATCTCAGGAACAAGTTGACGCAATTTGCAAACAAGGTCGATGATTTGGTCATCAGAGATCTGAGTAGACCCTCCTGATTGTTGCCTCCTTCGACTAGACATAACCTTAATTAAGCCAGTTAGCTAAATTAGTGCAATGGGTTCTTCAAAGTGCAAGTGCTTTAATTATTGTTCCTAGCTATAACATATATAATGAAGCTAGCTATATATAGAAGATTGAGACGACACAAGCTATAAATATAGTGGAAGGAGTAGAAAAAGAAGTGTAAGATATGATATATGCGTATGCAAAAATGGAGAAAGTCGTGAAAGTGATATAAGGAAGGAAAAGGATGGACCACAATAGAGAGAGTACAGTAAGGTAGACAACAATGTTGGAAGGGGAGAAAACATTTGGCTAAATTGCTTTGGAAAAGGAGTGGACTAGGCTTTCCCTAGGTGTGAATTTTAGAGAGGAGAAATTACTAACCAAACTCTCAAATCAATTGAATTATGTATAATCAGGTTCTTTTGAAGGTCTCAGTTTTTGCGTGGAGGTTGCTTCGTGATAAATTGACAACTAAATCAAACTTGGCGATTAGAGGTCTCATTTCTTCTGAAGCCTGCTTGTGTGTCTCCGGCTTTGGTCTTGTTGAAACGGCTCATCACTTATTCTTAACGCGCACTACTTTTGCTTCTTAATGGCCGTTAGTGTGGGATTTGATTTTCGGGGATGGACTCTCACATTATTTCCGATCACTATTTGCAGTTTATTCATTCGACAGGTGGTGGAAACGCTAGGCGTTCATTTTTTCGGCTTATCCGGCTTCTTTGTGTCTCGGTTGTGTGGAATGAGTGTAATAACCGTGTGTTTAATGATTATGTAACTCTCATTCCCCGGTTGTTGGATAAAGTTAAATATTTGTCTTTAGGATGGCTGAAAGCTAAAAAAACCACGTTTATGTTTAGTACTCATAGGTGGTGGTCGAACCCTTTTACTTGTCAAGGCATCGGCTAATTGTTTTTTGTATGCCTGGCTGATATTGTGTATCTTTAGTAGTCTGTTCAAAAAATTGAAGTATGTATAGTCAATGGCAGATCTGTTCAGGGACCGGTGGGGGACACGGCACATCCCCAAGTTTTCCTTATATACTATATTAGATGTATTATATAAATCAGATTTTGGTTGTTGCAGTGGAAAGTGGTACCATAAATTGTATTCAAAAAGACGTTTTTGAGGGGATTTGAACCAAAATTCTCTTACCGGTTTCAAACAATTTATACCAATAGGCCGGTTATTAATTATTGTTACTTCTTAAAATTATTTAATATATATTCCATAGAAGTTTGGCACCCCCAACAAATTAACTCAAGATCCGCCACTGTGTATAGTTTGATATATATATATATATATATATATATATATATATTAACTAAGTCATAATAATAAAATCCATAACTGTTGTAGAAGTGACTCAAAATTGGAATTCTTGAAGCAGAAAATCGGTGGCCGGTTTTCAAGGCTTAGTGGCCAAATTCGCACTCTGTTTTTGGCCTTTGGTTTGACATTTATCGGTGGCCGAATGGTGCAATTCCGTGGCCGATTTTGACAGCAGGAAATAAAACAGAAACGTATTTTCGGGCCTAGATTTGCTCCAAATTTATGAGGGATACTTTTACTACAAATATAGACTTTGTATCAGAGTAAACCTAGAGATATAGGGGCTGAAACAAGGGTTAAGAAAGGCAACAACAAAACTAGGGTTTGTATAGAGTTTGTCTCTTGGCAACAAACACTGGGGTTTGAGGGTTGATTCACCTTGGGAAACACTATTAGGATTGAGTCTCTTGGTCACAGGAAGAGATTGGGGCTTTGGGTAGAATTAGGTTTGGAGACTTATTCTTGTAACTCATTGATATCTCTTTTGGAAACTTACTCATCATTATAGTGAAACGGAGGGCTGCTCTATCCCCCCAGACTAGGTCAATTTGGACCGAACTGGGTCAAAAAATTCTTTTATGTTCTCTCTTTCTTTCTCTCAATGTTTTCTACTTTTGTTTGTGATTATAACTTCCATACACTTTGTTTTGGTTGGTTGATTATCACTTGCTCCACACATCAAGTATTTTATTGGTGTGATTTTCATCGAATTCACAACAATTGGCGCCCACCGTGGGGCAATGGTCAAAGGATAATCAAGTATCATGGGTTTGAAGTGGGATATTGAGAAATTCACCGAAGATAATGATTTTGGGTTATGGAAGGTAAAGATGGAAGCGGTTTTAATACATCAAAAGTGTGAGAAAGCTTTCAAGGGTGAAGGGGCGTTACCGGTCACCATGTCACAAGCGGAGAGGACCGAGATGGTGGACAAGGCCAAGAGTGTCATTGTCTTGTGCCTCGGGGATAAAGTTTTGAGAGAAGTAGCGAAGGAACCAACCGCGACATCAATGTGGTCAAAGTTAGAGTCTTTGTACAAGACAAAGTCTTTGGCTAATTGGCAATTCCTAAAGCAAAAACTCTACTCATTCAAGATGGTAGAGTCAAAGGCCATCATGGAGCAACTTACGAAATTCAACAAAAACATTGGTGATTTGGAGAACATTGAGGTGCATCTTGAGGATGCGGGTGCTCTGGTGGTGTGGTGTTGTTTGGAGGATGAAGAAGGTGATGTGTCTCACCTTGAGAATGACGCCTAGTGGAGCGGTGATCATCTGGAGAGACGTTAAACACTCAACATCGGCCTGGAGAGGCGGTGGTAAGAATACTCATGATCAGTCTGGAGAGACGGAGGTAACAATACTCATGATCTACCTGTTGAAGTGGAGTTCCAAGGTGGAAGACATAGTGGGATGTACGCATTTGATAGTTGAGGTAGAGTACGCTCAGTTTGAGGTGGAGTTGAACACACTTGTAATGGTACGACTACGGAGGACCTTGGGTGCTATACTCTAGTGGTGAGAAAGGGATTTCTTCATGAAGACGGAAGGCATTCTGGAGGTTTAAGAATGTATAGCACGGCTTGCGGGATTAACCTAAAAAAAGGCCAAGGGTGATTGGATGCAAGGTGATTTTCAAGGAAGCGGGAGATGTCCTATGTTGAAGAGGTTATGGTGAATGCTTGTAGAACTACCTAAAATTCCTAGTGTAGTTAGACTGCAAGGACCTTCGAGAAGGCGGAAGACATTCCGATGGCTGAAGGGGTTAAGGTGTGTACTTCTGGAACTACACAAAATTCCTTGAGTAGTTTGGACACAAGGATCTTCAAAAGGGCGGAAGGCATTCCGATGGTTGAAGAGGTTAGAGTGTAAACTTGTGGAGCTACTTGGCGTAGTGGGAAGTGATACAGAATTAGCAAGTGTACTAACTCATATCGAAGTAATAAAATTTATAAGATTTGTATCCACAAGGACTGTTTCAACTTCTACTCGAGAACGTCATTATTATTAAGGATGTTTGTAAAATGGGGGGTGCACTGAGGCAATTTGCTTGATTTGCAAGTTAAAATAAAATGGTTAAGGAAAATTTGGTTTAAGAAATAATATGGAGAGGTGACTAGGTCATTCGATTCATCTTCTCATCGCTCATTAGCAACATGTTTCTTATGTCTACGAATGCTAGCT
>Ga0315914_1001739_pt1 | contig 33119 bp, 14 predicted proteins | sample MpolenodulesMG_FD_203920 | JGI IMG/M metagenome (GOLD analysis project Ga0315914, IMG submission 203920) | Medicago polymorpha root nodule microbial communities from Los Angeles, California, United States - elongated nodules | ecosystem: Host-associated > Plants > Roots > Nodule | place: USA...
ATGAAACACGTTTTTCAAAGGGTTTAACTAGCTTTAATGGCTGGTAAAACCCTTTGAACACGTTTTTTGACCCTTAGTTAAGAGTAGTTACACTCTATGCAACAGAATCTTCAATAATTTTCCTTATAAATATCCTTCGAACCTTTATAATTTGTCACACCATGATCTCACATTCTCTCCTCCTCTTCCTTCTACATCAATGTGTTTCCCTCGTTGTTCTTTCATAAAAAGATGTTACTTTGGAAATGCAAGGATTATATGAACGGTCAATGAGGATGGTGACGCGCTGCAAAGAAACACGGTTTGTCTGTGTGTCATGTTGGTCTGTATATGCGCAAGGTTGATCATCTAGGTCTCTTTCGCTTAGAGAGGAAACAAACCTTACCCTATTTTAATAGTTTGCACTACTGCTTTAGGTTTTGGGTTTTAATAGTTTAGCATTTGGTTTGAATATTTTATGTAATAAGCTTTACGCTTAAGCATTATTTTATTGTAAATGTATTGATACGTTAATAAAATTAGATTTTATTTGTATCATTTTTTCCTTTTAATTTTGTTTATATTTGCATTTATTTTATATTTTTGTTATTTATAATTATGTCGTTGAAATAATATAAACACAATCTTTAAAAATTTGTGCAAAGCATATTTCGGATTTTAGAATCCGAAAAACCTAACAATTTTGTTCGAATTATATAATCCAAACCAAGGGTATTTTTGAGAAAAAAATAGGGTGCGTGAGAAACACATGGGGTGGGAAAAGTAATAGCCATTATAAATTTCTAAGGGTATGTTTGGATTGATGGGATGTGGAGAAATGGAATGGTATATAATTAAATTTCATTGTTTGGATTTATAAGAAATGAATGGAATGGAATGGAACACAATGGAACCAATTCCATTCCATACCACTCAATCCTTCAATTTGTCATTCCCCTTAATTTGAAGTGTATCTAATAGAATGGAATTTGAGTCTTAAAATATGACCATTTTATCCTTGTTTTAATTGTCTCTTCCTCTACTCATCTAATACTTATTCCTACACGTTCCTCTTTTCACTTCTTCTGTGATGTTTTCTAGTTTCTTCACATGTGCACGTTTCTTCTTCACCACCAGGCACAAGAAAAGTACTCCATTTTATGATAACATTCCATTTTAGAGATTTTTCTCTTGTTTTTGCTCGTTTTTAAGTGTAATATATATATAGTTTTTGATCAAAGGTTGATTTTAGAGGTGCAAGACTGCTGGTTCTTTTTGTTTATGGAGGCTAATTGTGATTCCTTTCGTAGTGGTGGTTTTTTGCTTCAGGATATTTTGTCAGATATTTTTTTATCACTGTTCTGGTGTGAAGCTGTATATAACGTAGTGAAAATAAGAAAAACAATGAAAGAGGGATATATAAGCTATATAATTTTGTTTTTACATAATAGTGTGTTTTAAAATAAGGGTGTAAATGGAATAAAATAATTATAATTGTTACATTCCGTTCACTTTCCAAACAACGGAATGAAAAATTGATTCCGCTTCTTCTAAAAATAACCAAACAATGGGATGGAATAGTCATTCCATTCCGCTCCGTTCCACTCCATTCCATCGTATTCCATTCCACTCCGCTTCGTTCACTTCCATCAATCCAAACAGAGCCTAAGAGGAGACTGGGCTAACTAATGGACTACATTGTTTGCATTTTAGCCCAACTGAGCGGATATCAGAGAAAATGGAAAGGCTATTACTTTTTCCATCTTACTCATTTCTCGCACGCCCTAATTTTCTGAAAATACCCATGTGATTATCGGATTCTATAATTTGAAATGAGTTTTCACTAATTCGGCATCTATAATCCGAAATATGCTTATATACAAGCAACAATTGGCATCTTTCCCATTTCAACTGTTTTGAACTTTACTTTAAAAAAACCAAAAAAATAAAGAAAAAATGATAAAAACATGTCAAATAAAACCAAAAAAATCTAAAAATCAAATTAAACTTATGCAGATTTATTTGAAATTTTTTGAGAATATGAAAATTTAAAAATAAAATGGATATAAACGATGGAACTTTGGATTATGAGTGGCGGAATCCCGTAAGAGTTTCCTTCTACGGGAGTCTTGATCCTTGTTTTTTCTTTCCTGATTTTATGGCTAAGTTTCGGAGCAATCCAATCAAATAGCCTGAATATTGTTTTTTCGACTGGGAACAACTAACAATGACCATAAACAGAATAATGAGAGTTAGAAAGGTTAATATGGTCCTTAAAATGAGTATTCATGTTACAAACATGTTTATAATTTATGTTGATACAGTTCGATTTATATAATATGAACCATTTTTCCCTTGAATAAGGGTGTTTAGGGGGTTTTTGAATTCTATAATCCGAAGAAGAAATAAATGCACCCTATTTTTTGGGGTTTTCGGATTATAAAATCCTAATTGGTGAAAACTCAATTTTTGCACCCCAAAACAAGGGGAAAACTCAATTCGGATTATAGAATCCAAAAATTTCAAGGGCATTTTCGTAAAAAAATAGGGCGCGAGAGAAGGTGATAGGGTGGAAAAAGTAAAAGCAAAATAAAAATGGGCTATATTAGTTTAGGGCTGTGGGCTTGTTCAAAAGAATTAATTGGGCTGGGTGACCGGTAAGTTCTAATAAGAGAAAATCTTTTCGCACCCTCTTAAATGACTTTGGAGATACATTTTGTTGATATGCGTGAGCGTGTAAGTGTAAGACCATGTCTTTTTTTTTTTTGGTAGTGTGTGTAAGACCATGTCTAGTTTAACTGAAACGCTACGAAATCTTGACAAAATGCAAAAGTGAATAGCTATACGTGAAGAAAATAAAGAGATAGATATAGGGATGAAATAACAACTCATAAATTTCAAGTGTCAATTTGTGCAATTCCTACAAGAACTCTTTGTTCTATTTAGCTTTAATTGGTTTTTCATTCTTAGACGGAAGTCAGAGGACTAACATATATCCTCTCTCTATTCCTTATATGATCAAATGTAGGGAAAAAAAATGTTTCATTATTAAATAAAAAATTACGGGAGAACAAGATAGACAATTTTTATTTTTTTTATCATTCTAGGCAGAAGCCTGATACAGACAAATCACAAGTAATTGATTCTAAACTACTCAATGCATGTTTACCATTTCCACTGAGATTCAGTTAATAATCATCTTTGCCAACAAAATAATACCATACCTGTGTTTTTCAAAATTCAAAAATAGAAAAAACTGAACCTTTGTATATGCACTACATATCAAATAGGCATGTATCATGAGATTTTGTATCAACCTTAGTGCATTGAATTGTACTTTTCTTAATGTCTTAAGTTCGATTTGCTATGTATCCTTAGAGCAATGATTTTTGACAACTCAACACCCACGACAAAAGTAGAAAAAAGAAAGAAAAAAAAAACACCTGTGTCATATGTCATAACTCACAATATTTTTCAATTTTTTAATAAGATGGAAACGAAGCACCCTAGAAAAAAGGATAATTGTAGGAGCTGTCTTTATTGGGCTACATATATTTAAAAGTGTTGCAATAAAATATAAACTGGGCTGCCACACACGAAGGTGTTCTAAATAAAAATATTGTATTATAATCGTTTGAGAATTCGGAGTTTCATTTCTTATTAATATAATTTTTAGTTAAATTTTACCTATTACCAGCCAAACCATAGATTACTAAGGTATTTTCTCTTAAAAATCGGAAGGTTAATAGAAATATAACAATACAACTTCTCCAGAAAAAAAAATTACAACACCATTAAATATTTTTTCTATTAATGCATGCATGTGTCACAGTTCTAACTCCAGATGACAAAAATGCATATAAATAAGTATTATTTTTTTCGGAAAAATGCATATAAATTTGTTTGTGCATTCAATTCATACGCACTTTTTTTTTTAAATCATTCATATCTACAATTTTTTATATAAAAGAATGTTTATGAAAATATGCACACGAACAAGTTGAAACACACCATGCAGAATCCAAAATTTTGGGCATTATATGCGATCCAACCTTCTTTTTGAAGTACCCACGGACATTAGCTTCGATTCTTAAACCAAGTTTACCTTGAATACCTCATTTTCATTGACCCAAAGCAAAAATTAAAGATTACAATTGGAGACTCAACTTTGGGGATTAGAAAATTTGGAAAAAATGGAGCACGTTGTTTAAGGATAAGACAATCACGTGAGTCCCTACTAAAGTCCAAGTTTATCCTAAACATTTTTTACTAAGCCCAATCACAAATATAAAAATCACTTAACTATGAAAAGAATACGCATGGCGTGGATCTAATTAAATTATTATTATAGGTAAAACAAAAACGTAAAAAGCAGGGTCGACCTCGAAAAAATTGGTTCAAGTCCAAAAATAATAAGCAAGGGTTCCTTGAACGCACACAGCGGTGCCATTGGAGACCCCCACGTGCTCCCTCGTGTACTGCACGTTCAAACCCTTATTTCAAGGTACCCTAGCTACGTCCATCCATTATACAGTAAATAAATTTTAAAATTTTATTAAGCGACCCCAAATTTAGGTTTGTATGTAGAAATTAAGAAAAATAATTGATATAGAATGATCAAAATAATGACGTCCAATGAGAGGCAATTATCTAGATGTGAGATGAAGGAAGGGTGCATACAGTTTGACGTTCAAGTTAATAAGAAAGCAACAAATGTGATGTACAAAGGGTAGATAGTGTGTACCTTAAGCTGTGATCAAATAACGTTCTTTTTATACGAGATGATTGTTGATATGTCGTTACCTACGACAAATTTTTAATCATCGAGCGTTGAATGCAATTATTGGTGTAAGCGTTATAGATTTTTTGAGAATTCTAAGCTTCTAATCGTTGGAGAGGGATTATTTTTTGTTGATGAAGCGATGTATGTAGCAATGATTGGGCCTTCCAAAAGTTAGGATTTTGCTCGGTAGATAATTCTTGATTCAAACTAGTGTTTGGGTCTCTTCAGTGGCGGGAGCTCCTCTTGGGTTCAAGGCGGCCACGGTCCACCCACCAAAAAAAATTAACTTTTTTATAGGATATATTATTAAAATATATTTGACTTTTAAATAAAATTATTTTCTGGCTCACTTTCTTCCCCATTTTAGTATATGTTATTATCATACTTTCAAGTCATTTGAAATACGTAGATAATTATTTTGAATTTTTAAATTAAGTAATTTAATTTTTGATGATCATATTCGTGTTTAATGCTTATTAAAACATAAATTTAGTGTACATATATTTTAGTTTATTTTTATGGCTCGGTGAAACTTTTTTTCCGGACTCCGTCATTAGGTTTCTTAAGTGTAGAGCGAAGTCTCTATTCAGTCCAGAAGAAAAACAATTACTTTTAGAAGTGATAATGGTTGTTCATGAGTTTAATACTTTCTAGTATATCTAAAATTTTAATTTTCCATTTTTTTTTTCCTTCACAACGATTAATTTGGAGGGTCATGCATGTAGAATATTGATGGTAACTTTACTGTAGCATAACGACTTTGTTAACGTGTACCATACACACACGGAATCACCTATGGTTCTTAATATCTTTCGAAAGAAGAGGAAATTGACAATGCCACTGAGATCTGAGCTGACTGAAAGTATTGTAAACGTTAATGTGTGGTTGCTTATTGCTTATTATAGTTTCATATGTCAATGCAAATAGGGGATTGGGATGGGAACATTAATTTAAAACATTTAACGTATATCAATAAATTATTTTGAAAGGTAGTAGAGAGCAAGTAGTAGTTTAGAGAAATGAATAAATTTTTGAGTTTGAACGCGTTATGCATGGCCCAGATTTGAATCTAATTAACAACTTTTCTTTTAGTAGACAAGCCAAAGGTTTTATGCTGAATGATGTCCGGTGAATGAGGAACCCCATGCACGTATTATGGAATTATTAATTCTAATTCTAATAAATAATTGACTTGTGTTTACTCTAGCCAAAACTTTTGCAGTTACTTACTCCTTTGTTTTCTACTCATCATCCCTAGTCTCACCTAACATTTCCTATACGTACAATACTTGCAACAAGTATATACCCTCCCCCTTTTCTTCAACAAATTGCATAGAACGTGCATTTGCACTCTTAAAATTTATGAATAGGTAAATAAAATCTTTTTAAACTATGTGGATCAACTTGGTCATTCTGCTAACTTGTATCTAATTTTATATTGTTGAATTAATATATGAGTTATAACACTTAGTATTAGCAAAATATTATTGAATTATATCACTAACCGTTAAACTATTCTTTACAAGTTAATAGAAGAAACCAAGTTGTCTGACGATATTCAAAGTTGGGGTCTTTTTTATCTATTCGCAACTTGTAGGAGTATATTAATGTCTAACTTCAATAATTTCAGGGGGGTTAATTGGTGATTTGCTCGTATGTTTAGTTTCAATTCTGGGTGAGGTAAAGTGATTTTAGAGTTATAAGATATATTCTAACATTTTATATATCCTCAAGTAGAATTAATTTTATCTCGTCCATGAGTACCAACTCAACTGACAAAAATGACGAAATTGTTAAGTTGAGCGCTGTGATCGAGGTTTGAATCTCAGTTCATTCACTTGTGTGTGTGTGAGCGCATATGTGTGTGCGCTTGAATTTTCAGATGGTCGGTGTCATTTTGTCTATCTAAAAAAAAATACACCTCTAAAATTTATTTTAAGTTGAAGTTATGAGTTGTAACATTTGACCTTAAAAGTGATTTTTATATTTAAATTTATTATTCAACTTGTTTTTACGTGAATTTCCCCAACATAAATATTTTTTACTAAAATCAATTATATAAAACCAGTTCATTCAAAATCCTTGCCAAAACAAACCACATAGAATAACAAATAATTTTAATTTTTTTTTGAATAAAAATACTAAAAAGTAATAAATTAGTTCGTTTGACTACAAGTCATGTTAATACATCTCAGATTGTAAAAAGATGTAGAGTCGAAATTTGATTTAGTACGGCGCATATTCGAACCTGCAATTACACACTTCCCTACACTTAGTGTGTGTGTGTGAGTTTTGTTGCCCGATGATAATGTCTTGAGTCTAGGTGAGAAGTCTCATATTGAATGATAAAGTAGATATTGAGCAACATGCAAGTGATATGACTCATATACGTACCTTATACCTTTAAGTTTTGGGTAAAGTTGTGGTGTTTAAACTCACTTCTGTAATTATTGTTAGCTCAATGTGATAATTCATTTTAGTGTTTAAGGCTTCATCAAAAGTCTCAAAAAGAGAAGAAGTGGTTCTTGGTGTTGGATCAATGATGCAGATAGTCTCACACTTCAAAAAGAGAGTATATTGTCTGTCAATTCTAAATTAAAAGTCCCACATTGAATGGTAAAGTAGATCTTGATCAACATATACGTGAGATAACTCATATACTTATTACTTACAATACCTTAAGATTTTGTGCGAACATGTGGTATCTTATTCTTAGTCTAGCTTGACGATCAATGAAAGTGTTAAAGGCTTTTTTGAAAGTCCCAACTTTTGAATAAGAGTTAAAGTTGGGATTTGTACCAAAGTGATTACTCATCGAAGTCTCATGTCGAGTCGTGAGAAGAAAAAAAATGTATAGTGCTATTATAAATAGGGAGAGTTACTTTGAGTTTTCTTCAGCACAACTCTAAATTTTTTGGATTATTATGGGTTTTGGTAGTTTAGTTTCACGAAAGGATTTTCAATTTTCTTCTCGTGAAAATTGCAATTGTAGTTAAGATTATTTTCAATTTTGTCTGTTCAAAAATTGGATGAGACGATTTGAAATTATTTCTTGTAAAATTTGTAAATTGGATAATAAAATATTTTGTTGAGAAAAAAATATATTGATGTGCCAAGTGTGAGTAAGAAGTCTCACATTGAATGAAAAGGCAAAAGTTGGAAAACAAATAAATTATAAGTGGAATGCGTCGTATATCTAATTTCGTTAGATTTTGAATGAAGATATTTTATCCAAAATCACATATTATTAATCCAATTCGATGATCCTCGTATATCTAATTGTCCCTGACCTACAAGTCCTTGTTCAATTGATAAAAATCTTGAAATTGTTTGGCCGAACACCATAATTGCGGTCGAACTCCATACATTCACTTGTATGTGAGTTTATAATGACTTTATTATTTCGTATATCTATCTAAAAAAAATAAGGACATCGCATTATATATGCATAAGTCGAGGTTTGAATCCAATTTCTTTTCACTTATTCAACTTAATAGATAAATTTTCGCCACAAAGCTACTTGAAATCATAGGGAAAAAAATCATGAAAATAGGGGGATTTGTTTAACTAAATTCGGACTAAATAGTAATCATACATATCCCTTAATAAAAAAAAGAAGTAAACATACATAGGATAGTATAGTTGGTGGTTATTATGCAGAAGAGTTACATGCTTTCACGTAACATTCTTTCATTTAAAATGCACTCTCTCCGTTCTGTAATAGATGACTTATTTGAAAATGTGCAATTTTAACCTAACTTAATTTGATCATATTTTTCTACTAATATACAAAGATAAATAATGTCATATAAGATGTCGTTAGATTCGTCTCGATGAGTATTTTCAAAATATCAAATTTTCATAATTTTTTCTAATATATTATTTAAACTCAAAATTATGTTTTAACACGCGTAATAGAATCAACTGTGTCATGTATTATAGAACAGGTAGAGAAATAACTATCCCTTAACATTTTCATTTTGCTGGTAGTTTAAAAAAATACCGAATATTGCAAGGTAAATTGGTAATTCAAAGAGTATCCATTGTCGTAGGGTATCGTATATCAAAGGCAACAATGTAATGTAGGGTATGTTTTCCGACAGAACCTTGTGACACATTGGCCCACGTGTCACTGAGAATGCGCGTGTCATATTCTGATAGCTGTGGCTGGGAATGTGCGAACCACACGAGTCTTAATTCTCAACAAAAGCCCTTTGTTTAGACATTGAATTGAACAACTTCACTTAATTGCCTCAAATAAAACACCACCGTTATGGTCTAAAGTAGTACAATTATACCACCTGCTGTTCACAAAATGTACTAGTAGTACATGTTTGTGACACTTTCTCTAATACATCTGAATTACGTTCGACTATCAGTGAAGTGAGCCACATGTCAATTCCGTAAACAAAACCAATAAGGTTCCGACGTTCCGTTATTTTTCGATTTTCCAACCCTCATTCTGTCATTGATATTTTAAGCTGCATCTTTTTTTTCTTTCCTCTTTCTTTCAAGTGTTAGGTGAAGAAACAGTGTCACTAGAAATAAATGAATGTTTTTTTTTTTGAAGTAAGAAATAAATGAATGTTGTTATTTAACGTTGACCCTTGTTAAAGATCCAAAAATAGAAACAATTGATAACATTTATGTAAATAAAGTTGCATTTTAATGTTTCAATGCGTTGAATACACAAATTTCAAGATAAAATTTTCTTTTTTTTGAAGAAACTAAAATGAAATATATTACCACAAGAGAGTGTGCTTCCTAATACAAGGCGTACCGACTTTAAACTTCTTATCAAGTGCCCTGATGACACTTGTTAACATTTCCATCTATAATATAGGCTTAATTGCACTTTTTCCCCCTATCTTTTGCTAATTGTGCGATTTTGCACCCCCTCTTTTTTTTTTGAGCGATTTTGCACCTCATCTTTTTGCCCCCTTTCTGATTTTGCACCCTATCTTTGTGTTCAATTGCACTTTTGTCCCCTATCTTTTTACTAATTGTGCGATTTTGCATCCTCTCTTCTTATTTTTTGAGCGATTTTGCACCCTATCTTTTGCCCATTTCCCCCTCTTTTAATGATGATTTTGAACAAAACACAATTAGCAAAAGATGGGGTGCAAAATCGCTCAAAAAAAAGAGTGGGTGCAAAATCGCACAATTAGCAAAAGATAGGGGGAAAAAGTGCAATTAAGCCTTTGAATTATGATCAGCAAGCAATTTGATCCTTCTATTAACCTGTATCTAATTTACTGTTATATCAATCCTTGAAACTTACAAACAAATTAATACCTAAATGACATCTCTTACTATCCAATTAGTCCTTGAATTATATTGCGTACCATCAAACTAGCCCTTACGAATGATGACTTGTTCAATGCTTCTTTTAAGTAGATAATAGTCGTATGATATTGAGTAGAGGATGGTTCTTGAAAGATTTTAGATGTACTTATGTGTCTTCTATCAGAGAGGTGTTATGTTCTTCACAGCTAGAGGCAAACCTCAGTTCTTCTTAACCACATGTAACACACTTCCTTTCTTCATCAGAAGTCGTTCGTTGTCCTTCACGGTATATTTACTTCTTCTCAATGAATATGATTATCTACATACTCAAAAAAGAATTATTAAATGATAAACTATTCTTTCTGTTTCAAATTATAGGTCACTTTAGTCATTTCACTTTATTATCAAGTAAATTAATATTCATTGTCCGAGTCCCCATCAAATTTGTCGTGTTTTTTTGCGATGTTTATAAAATCTTTTGGTGGTGATTGAGTTTGTCATTTATAATAAAGATAAATGCAATCAAACTATTACGCAAAAGAAGAAACTTTGAATTTCTTAACTCCTCCAAAAAAATGTAAAGTACGAAGTTGAATATTTTTGTGAGCTATTAAACGAATAAATGCATAATATATGCAAGGTCTGAGGTTCAAACCCCGACCATTAGAAGAAAAAAAAAACTAATAAATGCATAAGTAAAAGGTAAAGTAGAAAAATAAAAAGATAAATTGAGAAAAATAACTTGTTCGATTGATATCTTGTGTCAAATAAAATGCAGTATGACATTTATAGGCAACACTAGTACCATTGGCCAAAATATCGTGGCCTAGAAAATTTAGCCCTGTTAAGCTAATAGCTCAAACGTGGGGTGCCACTTACCACCAATGATAAGAAGAACTAACTACCGTTCGCTTAAGAATTGTAGTTAATTGTCGTTCATTTCACAAATCAGTTTTTAATTACAGTTCAAACTTGCTTTTGTCTCATTAGACCACAGTGCCACACATACTTTAGACAAAAGCAAGTTTGAGCCAAAAATGAAAACCGTTCATGAAATAAACGGCAATTAATTACCGTTGTTGGATGAATGATAGTTAATTATTGTTGTAGGTGTTTTCAATAGTTTGAGGTGTTTGTGAGTAATAATTAGGTGCTTAAAGAGCAATTTCTCTTGTTTTTTTTAGCAGCAAGTCTAGTGCTAGAGGTAGCCTCCGGCCCATTTATAACACTCGCTGACATTTTCTTCATATTTGCAGGGGGTGTTAACTTTTTTATTTGCCATCTAAATTTTCCAGCAAAGAATAAAATATTAACAATCTTTTCCTGTTTCCTTAAAAAAATAACAATCTTTTCCCGTTTGCCAAAAAAAAAAAAAAACTTTTCTCAATTAACTATTGTCGCTCAATAACTAAAAAAAAACTATTTTCGCAAGAAAAAGTATTACATAACTGTTAATTAGCAATAATGCTCATGCTGATTGAAATAAAGAGATTAAGTTATGATCACGACAACCCTCACTATCAATCAACTCTCTAACCTCACCAACTAACTGATCAAATAAATCCCTTAAAAAAAACTGATCAAATAATTGGAGGCAGAACAAAAAATATCAGGATCAAATAATTCACTTATTAACATAAATGTAGTTAGATACTCTCATTGATGATATAAGTCTAAGTCTTGTTGTACTTATTCACCTGACAACTATTCTCATGATTAATACAAACACTCTTTTTTTTTTTTTACAAAAGAGGGCCAAAGTCTAAAGAGAAAAAAAACTAAGAAATTAAACGGACGTTCCTAGGCATGCAAGTTCCGGAAATATCATCAAACAAAAGACTCTGAAGCTCACTAGGGGAATTCTCCAGAATATGAAAATCTAGAAAATCCATCTAAATGCGGAAATTAGCAAGCCAATATGCACTTCTGTTGCCTTCGTGCCAAATATGAGTAATTTTGACAGTCCAACTCAAACTCAAAAGTTGTCAATTCGCTTGACCAAGGTAGGAGTCGTTCCACCAAAATTGCAATTTTCAGTAATCATGTCGACCAAGATCTTTGAGCAACTCGCATGTAGTCCCAGCTTGCTGTCAACTTCCACATATTAATTCTGAGTATCATCTCATTTTCAAAGCATGAACCAAAATAATAAAATAGGGGTTGAGACTTCAATTTATAGAAAATATCCAAGCACAATATTTTGTGTGCTTTGACACGACCCCTACATAATTGTGATGTAGGAATGTGCTTCGTTGAAAATTTTGCATCTTGTTCAACTGGGAGAGTTGCAACTTGCATATGCAACCTTTCAATTCATGTAGATATATGTACATCTTTTTATAAGTTTTTCCAACACCTCAAAAGACACCTTAAACTATGACAAAAACGGTTGTGAGGTATACGTACGTGAGAATTGCATCATTTTTTTCAACTCAAAACCTTGCTTATGTCATTTTTGTGTCGACTCCTTTTCATTCTTTAGTTCTAAATTAAGCATATAATAATGAGTGAGAAATAGGAATTAAAGACAAAATAGGCGATTTAGAGTATAAAATTCCTATATAAGTCAGACAAAATATTAGTTCATCATTTAATATCTTGGATCCACGTGGCCTCAATTTTTCAAAACAAATTTCATGCAACCATTCTCTTTGAGAAGTGTTTCTTAATAGGACAATGGTGAAAAGCAAAAATTAGCAATTTTTTTATTTTATTTACATATGCATGCATCTGTTTATATTATATGTATTAAGAATTACTTACACATGAATAAAAGACAAACGTGCAACAAACTGCACCGTTAGCCAAATATATAAAGGAGAGCGATACTTTTGACATCTAAATTTTGATTTCAAATACAAAATATATCTATATTTTGAAATTCAAATAAAGATTTTTTATGTAAAACACTACAAAATGGAAAAGACAAAGAAGAGGATAGCCATATGATCCATATAAAAAAATAAAAAAAAAGAACTAACTATAGTTAAACCACTTTTGTCCAGAAAACAAGGAAATTATAACTATGGTTAAGAAACTAAGGTTGCACTACTAGATATAATCAATCAATCAACCCTAGCTAGCCTAGTAGTGTTAAGTGGGGTATGGCTCTATAAAGCAAAAGAGAAAAGGGAGAGAAAAACAACACATCAACTGCAATATCAAAAACTCACTTCTTGTAACAAAACAACCTCTTCACAAATTGTTCTTGTTGACCCACATCACAAATCCTCAAATCCTTTATCTGTAAGTCTCAAAAATGCATTTTTTTTCTTCATTATTTTAGTTCTTTAATATTTTTCTTCTTTGTAATCTAACATGTTTCAATGAAATGGTAGATCCTTAATTAGTTTCTTTTATCTGTTTATTTTCTCATTTAAACTTGATCATAAGAATTTTGGACCATATTTTGCTACATAAAGTTTTGATTTTTGGTAGGTTTTGTTGATGAAGAATCCACCTCATTGCTTATAATTTAATTCTTGTTTGCTTAATCTCTAATCTGGAAACTTTGACATCATATTATATGCTACTTGTTTGATTTTTCTCCTTTGTTATTGTCTTTTAAAACACCCAATTTTTCAGGTCTTGTTTTTTTTTCCTTCCTAATAGGATTGGTTCTGTAGTTTAGGCTATTGGGGTGAATTTTTTAATTCTGATTATTAATTAAATTTTCCCTTTGATTTTCAATGAGATTTTTAAAGTTTCTATCTCTTTATCCAAATTTAGGGTATATTGCAAAATTGTTATTTTACTCTCTGCCATGTAGATATTTTGATCACTAGTAGTTCAATCAATTCAATCTTTTTGATTGATTAGTCTACACAATACTTTATTTGTTTTGTTTCAATTTTATTAAAACATACCCTTTTGATGTGTTTGCAGGTAAACTATCAACAAGATCAAAATAGTTTCCATTGATCAATTTGACACATCAATTCTGATTCAAAATACACATTGCATCATAAAGTGTATCACAAATTTGTTCATCAAAATGGGCCTATCAAGTCTTCCAGCACAATCTGAAGGAGTGTTATGCATCATTTTAGTAAACACTGCCATGTCAATATCCATATTCAAAGGCATTATAAGGACTATCCTACACATTGTTGGTATCATTGCTTCACCATCTTCCTCTCCTTCACAAGACTATATCCCTCAGAATTCATCTGAGTCATATGAAATCCATCTAAGTCCTTCAGATGATTTCATTGAAGAGTTCAGAAGCAGGACACCAACACTCAGGTTTGACAGTGTGTCATGTAGTGGCTGTAAAGAACCTGAACATGATTGTTCAGTGTGTCTCACTCAATTTGAACCTGAATCAGAGATAAACTATTGCATATCATGTGGCCATGTTTTCCATAAAGTGTGTTTGGAGAAGTGGTTGGATTATTGGAACATTACATGTCCACTTTGTAGGAGTCCTTTAATTCCTGAAGATGATGCATCTTGCTTATGGTAAGAGCAATGATTGAAGCATGCACAAAATATCTAATAGAGAGGTTACTTCATGTACAGCATATAGTGTGTAAATATCTGTGACAGTTTTGATGTACCTATCTATGTATCTGACTTTTTCTTTAGTCTTCTTAGTGCTTTTGCCTTTTATGATGTAGAGTTAGTGGAGGGTTTTGTTTACCTTGTTTTTTTTCCTTTTCTGTATCATATGTTTGCCACATATGAGATTAGGGATATACTTTTTGGTTATTTGTGTTTGTCCATAATGACCTCTTTGTTAATTATCTGATATTACAGAATTCCCTTTTCTCTTTTTGCCAACGCTTTTGATTATAATGAAGCATGTGATGAGTTTGGCTATAAAATATCTTAGAGTCTTAGAGACCACTAACCGCAATGATTTTGCTACATAATGCATGTTTGAAGGACTAGAGTTTGACGAAATTACAATGACATTGACTTTGTTTGTCACTTTGTGATCTTGTTGAAGCTTTAAAATGTAGTTTTTGTCAAAAATTACACCATAAATTTTGCGAAGTTGACAGTTAATCTAAACAAGCACAAATTTAACATTTATGCACCTTAAATGCTACCTACAATTCGTATACAAGGTCCCGATCTCATATTAGACAAAAGATAACAAAAGAGAAGAGAACAAATTAATGGAACTGAATATATGCTTTCAGCATTCTGCTCAATATTTAAAATTTTGTATGATTTTATTACTATGTTAAAACTGTTATTTTTTTTCTTTATGAATATTGAATGATATAGTAAAGTTGCATAGCGCCACAGAGAAATTTAGTTACATAGAAATTAAAAATTTGCCTTTTTTATGATGAAAAGTTCGGTTTGAATTAAAAAGCACTTCTCGTGATTCTTGGGTGGTATAATTTTCAAACAACTCACATATCTATCTGTTTGATGCTGGCACCGATAAGGATGGCCATGAAGATGCTATGACACCGTTGATTATTATTTTTAACAGATAAATTATATTTATACATAGTAAAAACCGTGTTATTATTATTACACTTTCTAAAGACACAAAAAGTGTGTGTTTTTATGTGTACATTATGGGTCAGTTTGGTAAAAAATATATAACTGATGAGTTGGATTATAGCTGATAAACTTATAACGGATGATTTATAAACTTGCTTATAATTGATAGGGGATAAACGAATTGATGTTATAGTTTTGATAAAATCAATGATTAAAGTAGTTTATAAATATAAAATGACATAAAAAAATACGTATAATTAATATTAATCTTTTTAATAAGATTACATAGTAAAATAGAGATAAAAGATTATAAACTATAAACTATTTGAATTAAAATATCCATAATCGTCTTTAGTTCATGAAAATAAGCTGTAAAAAGAACAGCTACCAAACTTTTTTTTTTAATCATTCGAGCTTATAAAAATAATAAGGTATAAACTTAATTTTATGTCTAAAATAGACATTATGCGACTTTAGAGTGAGAAGTTGCTGATCAGTTTATTATAAAAATAAATAAAACAAATTAACAAATATGAAGCAACACTTACTCCCTCCCATCCCATGAATAAGTGAAGAGAGTTATCTCCAATCACCAGCATTTCATGAAATAAATAAGAATGAATATCCTTTTACACATTTAAATTGTGAATATCCAATGGTAAGTAAAGTATCCAAAATAATTGTGAATATCCAATGACCGGACAAATTCGAAATAATCTCTGTCTTCAAGAAACATCAACGTCACAATAAGAAACATTAGTAAGGATTCATTGTTAAAAATATTAAGATACTTGTAGTTTTTTTTAGGGGAAGATACTTGTAGTTTTATTATAGTGAATGATAAGTGATAAGATTTTTCTTTTGGTCATTTCTAGGGGATTTAAACACGTGATTTATGCAGTTCCTGAATGAAAACATCTACAAAGTGAGTGTCACATTCAAGTTTCGCTGTAATATTAAGGAATTTTCTTTTTCAATTATATAATTTAATTACTAAAATACTAGTTTGCTTGTAAAAAAAATTATTTACGTCACTTTATATTTTTTCTTTACATAATATTAAGAATTATCGATGTAAAATAATTTTACATTGACATATCAGTGTCAATCCATCCCAAATCACATCAGCATGGTAATTGAATCTTTTAAGCTTCTGAATAGATTTAACTCATCTTTCAAACCATCCAATTGGAACTACTCGAACTCTACAAAAAATTGAATGTATGGTTCAAATATTTACATGTTTAAGCGTATAGTTTTCATTTCTGTGACTCAAGTATAGAAGCTTTACGTTAAAAAAAAAAATGCACAGAAGCTTTACAAAACACGAAAATGAATTTGAGCATCAAAATTGTTTAGAAGCTTTCTACTTGATAATCTTAAGCACCGTAACAAAAAGAAAATATTGAGCACTAATTTGGTAAAAAAAAATTAATCTTAACATCTATTAGTTAAAAAAGTTATTTAAAAGATTAAATGTTCATATTTAAAAAAAATTAATCTTAACATCTATTAGTTAATCAAATATTTACACTTTCAAGTTGAAAACATTTTACGGTAGACATCTTCTGAATATCATAGCAATAATTTTAAATCAACCTGCTAACCTCAATTAGACTCACAAGAAATATACACAGATTTTCATTTTCTGATCATGCATCTGACATTTTGAATCATCTGATAACCTGATATTATACTTGAATAATACAAGATACTTATAGGTTGAAAAGCTTGCAGAAGGTCACAAAGAACGTCAGATCTTAATAAACCGATTTCCTTTATGGCAGCACTAATCATAATTTCAATGCTGCATATGAGAATCAGTCGTCCATTAATAGCAACCCTGAATACACCCAAAATTGACAGGATCATCTGCCTTTAGTGCAACCCTGAACTGCCTGGGAAATGCGCCTACAAAGCCTAATAATTCTTGAATACCCCACACTCACACTCTCAGCTGCAGTTCTTATTTCATCTACAAGCGACGAAGGAAGAGCCTTTTGTTCTCCACTAGCAGCAGGATCATATATTTGAGATGGAAGAACCTCTGCAGGATAGGCTCCGCTGCTCAAACCAATTGTTAAATCAGCGGCTTTCAAATTACAAATACCAAGAAAATATAACCATAAAGCTGATCACATGTGGGGATATCACCACACTTGAAACAAAATATTTAAAAATAGCATTCATATTGATGATATCCGAAACATCAATGAACATTGATTCAGCTGAGTGAGGGCAATTAGAGCATCATCGTATCACAATATATGTAAATTTTATGGAAACTTGCGGAACATGCATTAAGTATGAGTCAAAACTTGAATGATCTAAATGGAAGTTGGAAAGATTGATTATTGAATACTAAGCAGTCTCAGCTTTAAGTGACTCGTGTACAGTGCCCTATATGATTGGAACACTTGAGCAAAAAACAAACAACACATAGGGTACGTTTGATACATGTTCTAGTACAACAAGCAGAATAATTGTCTCAAAGAAGGGGGAGAAATGATGGAAGTAAAAGGTTGGGGAAGAGAGGGCACACAGCGAAGAGTTATTATTAAGAGGAAGAAAAAGTGGAATATTTTTTTCTTTTGGATAATGTGCATTACACAAAAACGATGTCTCCTATTTCACTTAGTAACAGAATTCAAGACTTTTGTATTGTTCCATGATCATTTTCAAATCAAACATAGAACACGTAGTTTTGTTTGTCACACATCCTTATTAGCAAACAATTAACTGAGCAAGGAAAAATAATTTAAAGGTGAATGTTAAAAAAATTGAAGGATTACCATTTTAAGCATGTCATATCGAGAATCACTTGCACCTTCATCCCACCACAGAAGTTGATGAAAGATAGCTGCAAATCAAGTTGATGAGCTGCAAAAACAGTACGAAATAGATAGTGTGAAACACCTGTTTGATCTAAAGTCAGAAAATGGAAGGTAGTAACCAATACCAATTAATTTGGGAAGAATTTTCTGCAAATAAGGTTCATGTTATGGTTTTAAAAATTCACCGGGCTGGACTGGCCAGTTTGATGGGGTAACTGATGAACTGGTTCTGTTCAATTTCAATCCCCTAAAAACTGACTGATTACAAAACCAGTGGGTACAGGTCAAACTAGTAAAAAGCAGAAATTTGGTAATGGAGGTTTCTCCAGTATAAACTGCTTGAACCAATTTTTCTTTTTAATCCATCCAAATGTACATCTATAGATTACATATATATAAAGTCCTTATAAATCACGGTCCTTGAAGTTCAGTATCTAAATAAATTTTAATCACATTTTGAGGGAGTAAAAGCGCTCATTCTTTGTAAGAAGTGTTCAAAATTCAAATAGAGACTAAAAGTTAATAAAATTTATTTAGGGACTAAACTTGAAAAACCATGATTTTAAAAAGACAAATAATTAACCCAATAATTATTTTCCCAAATAAAGGCCTAATTATAAGTGACAAAGACTTGTGTATGAGGCTGGCATATGCATTTGGTTCTAATATATTATTTAGCCTCTTAGTATTTGATCAACTTTTGTCTTGCAAGACATATAATATGGTTTTAAGTTAATTTAAATTTTTTATCAAACTTTATTTCGTATAACTGTATATAAATAAGTTTATTAATTGTTCGACCAAAATAAATTATTATTTGATTATTATTATTATAATATAATTCTCAACAGTTCAACAATGGTTGGAGTTGAACTGGTAAATAACACCCTTTCCCTGGTTCAATAACTGCCACCATCTGATTTTTAAAACATTGTCACATTGTATAATATTTAGAGGAAATTTGCCTACCTGAATGAGAATTGAACTTAGCCTGGACCAAATTTCTAATCTCTACCCGAGCTAACTGAACCTCCTGAACCACATCTAGCAAATTACTTAGAAGTGAACCTGTTATCTGCATAAAATAGCTGGTCAGCTAAAACACACTATGAAGTTGTAAAAGAACTTTGAGCCAAGAAATAGCATGCAAAGGGATAATAGAAAAGATTACTGGAGATAGCGTCATGGAAATTTAGGTGGGCAGGTGGATTAAAAAAACATTCTTGGGAAGATATCACTAATGTAAACTTGAATTAACAACAAAACTAACATGTTAGATGTCCATATTCATCATATGTACATGAGTAAACCCTAACAGAACATCTCAGAAATATCTCATAATATCATGTATTGCATCTTATAATATTTTAAAATATCTTAGATGATGGACTAGTGCCCACCTTTCATTTTATAATCACACAAGTAGTTTGTTAGAAATAGAAGTGTTTTATTGAAAACTGAACCAGAAATGGAGAATAGAATTCTCCTTAGAGGGTTTCTCCTTGACAAAAGATTTCTCCTTTTACATAAACTATAAAATTTAAATAATGATTCCCTCAATCCTTCCAACCCTAATTTATTTAACAAATCCTCTCTTACTAATCCAGCTGCCTAACTACAATTAACCAACTTTCCCTTCAATGCCAACACTAAGAAATAAGAATACCGCCACGTTCAAATGCAACCACGTCCTCAAGGTTGTTGCAATCTAATAAATTTCCTCGTGTTCAATAGTAGTTGAAAACAGATACCTCTCCCTCAGGATCCCACAGTTGTGAGCATGATGAGAAAGCTACGGGCGAGGGGCGAAAATGACATCCTGACTACATTAACGTACTCTCTTTCTTGCAGTACTTACAGCACAATCGTTGCCAATGGTAGACCATGATCAACAAGTACTGGTTACTAAAACCTGCTCAAAGCCTCAAAAGCCATAACCGAGTTCTGGTTTGGGGCCAATTGAGAGTTGTATTGATCAAGATAGGTACAACCTTTGTTCATAACCCATTAGGTCTAGAATTAGGTCCAATTTACAAAATACCATTTCTGCTGCTGTCTTTTTTCCTTCTTCATCATAATAAATCTTCATCACCGATAACGAACCACCAACCAACACTTTTGGGCTAGTGTCCGGCAGCTCCAGTGGCGGGTGGATGTGACTAAGCTTTATGTTATTTGGATCTATGATATTTGGATATATTTTGTTGCCACAAGTATATTGACATCCGGCAATTCTAATGGAGGTAGTGGGTCGACAAATTGGGTAGTTGAACTAAAAGAAAATACCTTGCACCTAATCAGATAGAATGTTATATCTGGAGACGTTACCACTCACTTTAATAATTCAAATGATCAACTGACAAATGTTTTCACGAAGGCTGTGTTTGGGAAGAGGTTTTTGGAGGGCTAAGTTTATATCTTGAAATATATTTGATATTTTAAAAAGTTGAAATAACATGATAAATGATCATTTAGTACCACGTGTCCACAACCATTACCATCCCAATGTCCTCCTCAAGTGAGAAACTGGGAAGATGGTTGTGAATTATGTGAAGTGGACTAATATGCTAGAGCAGTATAATCACTGACATTTCTCTCAAGAGAGGGGCATGAATATAATAGTTAAGCATAAACATCTTTAGAGCCCATGATTTGTTTCCATGGAGATTTAAATTCAGCCAAAAGTCACAAGGTGGTAATTAAGGTGAGGTTCCCAATATTTCTTGCCGAATACAATATGAGTCTATGAGCACAGATACTGGCAGAGGCAACAATTTTGAATAATCCTATTTAAAGGCTTCTTCGAACCAAAATTTTCCTAGCTCATAAACCACAAGATTCATACCATTAGTTAAAATTTTCTAGTCCATAACAAGTAGATTCTGAATATGGTGATCCCCTCTAAAAACAAAGCAAATATGAAATAAAAAAATTAAACAAACTTTCTACAAGAAACAGTTACCTGTGTTTCTTGTGCCATACTGATTCGACCTGTGCGTTGACTAGTGGTATGTGGATTTAAGGCAAACGCAAATGCAGAGAAAGCATCCATATTCGGATAGGTCTGAAAACTAAATGTATCATATTAGAAAACAGTAAGGTATGAATGCTGAATATATAATAATAAAACAGCTACATTGTCAGCCAAATTACCTTTCCAATATTCGCATCATTCAAGCAATTTGATACTATAATGCTTGATAGACCAGCATTTACTGTGAACCTACATTCCATCAAAGTAAACAGGCACTTGCATATTCAGTAATGTCACACAAGATACACTTGAGCTCCAATCCTTAAAAAAAAGAAACAAATCAAAGTTAACCTTTGGATGATATATTCGCAATAGTTGAGAATAATCATGTGATGGTCATCCTTGCGCTCAAAATCTTCAATATCCCACAACTGACAAATAGTAGAAACAAAGTTGTCGGTCAGAAAATGAAATATTATATTGTACATAGATAAGAACAAATATTTAAAGTCGGACAACCTTCAAATTCTGGAATACCAACTTGTAAGACATTTTCTTTTCCAAATAACCAGGAATAGATTTTATGACGTTGGTATAGCTTTGATCCCCTTCCATCTTGCAGTAACTATAAAAAAAATCACTTAAAGGTTTTGCTTTCTGATCCAAACTTTCAAGCTCCTGCCTCATTTCAATCACTTTTTTGCAAGAAACCTAACATTGGCAATTGGAATTCAATGGACAACATATTAAACCTTTTATCATCATACTGCACCAAAGAACTATAAACAGAAACTAGGGACACGCACGGGAAAACATACCATGCAAACAAGAGGAAATTCATGAATGTCAAGTAAAAACATGTTTGAAGGGCATTGCTCAGTGGATATAACGTCCATATAAACATGAATATGAATAGTAGGCCAATTCGACCAAGAGAGTTGTCCAGGTGTTTGTTTCATTTAACCCAAAAAACTAATCGAACCAGCAGAAAACTGATGATAAGAACTGGTTTGAGCCAAGATTTTATTTTGTAATTTTTATTTTTAAGTTCAAAGACAAACATTGTTTATCCAAAATAAAGATCTAATGACAAGTCATAAATGTTCATATTCATAACATCGGTAAAATTTCAAAATTGTCTCTGAAATTGAGAATTTTCCCTCGTGTTTTAAGGATCATTTTAACTAAGGAATAAATCCAATTTTTAAGGATCATTTTAAAAGTTAATTTCTGAAAGTTAGAATATTCCATCATGTCAGTCTTTTTGAATAATTCAATTTAGCCCCTAAAGTTGACTGGTAGGGACTAATATGACTGTGAGTCTTAAAAATCAAATATCACTTTAAACTAATTTAAGAGACTTAGTTGACAGCACCCTACAAACTATAGGGACTAAATTGGCGATTCACTAGAACAATTAGTTGGTATATTCGCAAAGGCACTCAATAGGAATAACTATTATGCACATGAATTGATTAATGTGCAGCACACATACTGTGATTCTTAAGTTTTACAACAGTGGCTGCAAATGCTAATATAGCGGCTGCTACATCCCTTATAGCAGAATGTGCATAGCTCTGTGGTTTTTCGTGGCAGATTCATCAAAGCCCCAAACGTACTAGAAGCACCGCTATTTGACAACGGGTCACCAATTCAGCTAAATATTGAATTAATGTGAGTTTGAGAGCTCTGTGTACGAATGGTCCGTCAAAGATTGACATGTTCTGTAGCAAGGGAATCAATTAATGTGCAGCACACATACTATGACTCGTATGTTTTACAACTGTGGCTGCAAATGCTGATATAGCGGCCGATAGCCTGATACATCCCTTATAGCAGAATGTGCATATCACCGTGGTTTTTCCTGGAAGATTCACCAAAATCCGCAACGTAATAGAGCTATAGCACCGCTATTCGACAATGGGTCACCAATTCATATAACACCTTATAAATATTGAATTAACGTTAGTTAGAGAGATATCTGTGTAAGAATTCTCCTTCAAAGATTGACATGTTGTGTATCAAGGGAATCGAAGTGTGAGGGTAAAAACTGTAGATTTTTCATTTTTCAAATACCATTAATCAAAGTTGCTTTAAATATAATGTCAAGTATTTTGTCCAAAAGTGAAAAAAGGTGGAGATTGCTAACTCCCTCCTGTTGCGAAATCAGAGGAAGAAAAGCAGTAACCTTAACTCAGTGTAATTCTCTCATCAATGTATTTGTAATACCAATTCAAGGTTTTGAAGATCAGATACACCATGGAAAGCGTATCATAATAATTTTAAAGCTATTATCACTAGGTCACTTAAAATAAATCACACATAATTATACCTGAGATTTTCCTTGGGAATTAAAAAATCTTGTACTGATGTGACTACCATCAGCTTGAATGTCAACCGGTTTACTCTTAGTAGAACATGACATGGAATTTTTTATCATCTGGGTCTCTTGAAGCCCAGAACTCAGCTGCTGTACTTTTTTCTGTGAATAATGAAAGTTTGTATCACCAGTAGCAAGTATTGCTAAATACCAAGACTAATGTGTAAGAGAGAATACCAGTAATCTCTCACGCTTAGCATTCATTAATTGTAGCTTAGACTTCTCATATGCTATATTAAAAAGCAACATTTTCATTTCCAAAATTCTGCAAAAAAAATACTCAACAGTTAAAAATTTGTTCCACAAACTTGAGTATGAATAACACAATCCACATAGTAACTTAGTTAAACAGCTTAGATGTACCTTTTGTGTCTGTGAATATTTATAGGATCCATTAATTTCTTCTGAAAGAAAAACAAGAACCATGTCAATAAGAAACAGGAAATTCCAAACATAGAGTAAGTTTGATTTGAGAAAATATTTTTGTTTTCATTTCCTGGTTTCACTTTTATTTACAAAATTGCTGCACTGTTTTTTATTTTCAAATGTCTGTATAGGAAATAGTTGAAAAATAATAATTTATTATTTTCAGGGTATCCTATACACATCTTTGAAATCAACAAACAAGGTGAAAACAACATGATATTTTTTGTAATTAAAAGTGAAAACAGACAATGTTGTCTCAAAGGAAACAGGCCCTTAGATGTACTAATCATTTCAAACAGACCTGAGAATTAATTTCAGAAGAAAGAATATCCCATTTCTTAACTTTCTGCAGATGAACCAAAATATCTTCCAGCGTGCCAATCTAAATATTTAGATCCAACGTTGTATAAATAGCTATGATAATATAATTGTGAATGATTAAAAAGTACGAAGCAATATCCACAATTTTTCTAATTCTACAACCATATAGTAGAACATACCAATCTCAAATTTAGCTTATCAAATGACGGAGAAAGCAATTGTTTTGTGCTGGTTGAGAATTTTTTTATAACCTGCAAGATAGTTGAAAAGTATAAACTTAAGAGGACCCAATAAAACAACAAATTTCTAACTAGTTATCAATCTAAAGCAGTAACCATACATGATCCAAATCATCCCACTTATGATCTCCAAACTTTTCTCTTTCACTTCCCATAGAACTTGTTTGCTCCAAAACAAACTGTAGATCTCCATCCCCACTTTTATGAACCTCTGGACTTCTGTCAATTCTCCCTGTCTTCTCTATATTGTCTCCATCACTTAATAACTCGACATCTTTCCCTTTCTTCCCAGAAGAAATCTCGATACCAGTTTTGGTAAGAGGGCTCTGAGCTACTTGAAGTGCTGGATGGCAGTTGTTATCTAGATCAACATGGCCATCAGAATTAATCCTGTGAGTCAAGTCTTGGAAATCACTTAATAATTCGACACCCTTCATTTTCTTCTCAGAAGAAACCTCGATACCATTTTTGGTAAGAGGGCTCTGAGCTACTTGGAGTGCCGGATGGCAGTTGTTATCAAGATCAACACCATGCCCATCAAAATTAATCCTGTGAGACAAGTCTCGAAAATCACTTAGTAACTCGACACCTTTCCTTTTCTTCCCAGACGAAACCTCAATACCACTTTTGGTAAGAGGGCTCCGAGCTACTTGGAGTGTCCGATGGCAGTTGTCATCAAGATCAACAGTTTCCCATTTCTTCCCAGAAGAAACCTCGATACCAGTTTTGGTGAGAGGGCTCTGAGCTACTTGGAGTGTCGAATGGCAGTTTTTATCAAGATCAACACCACGCCCATCAGAATTAATCCTGTGAGACAAGTGTCGGATATCACTTAAAAACTCGACACCTTTCCTTTTCTTCCCAGAAGAAACCTCGATACCAGGTTTGGTAAGAGGGCTCTGAGCTACTTGGAGTGCCGGATGAAAGTTGTTATCAAGATCAACGCCTTTCATTTTCTTCCCAGAAGAAACCTTGATACCAGTTTCAGTAAGAGGGCTCTGAGCTACTTGGAGTGCCGGATGGCCGTTGTTATCAAGATCAACACCATGCCCATCAGAATTAATCCTTTGAGACAAGTCTCGGATATCACTAGGAGGCTCTTGCAGGGATGGCAACACAGTTGTTACTTCTTGGATAGGACTGCTTAGATCTAGAAATCTATTACAAGGACTCCTGGCCGGTTTTCCCTTCAATGTGCTCTAAATCATACAAGCATCAAATAAGGTGAAATCATAACAATTCAGAAGCACAGAACTGACATGTTAGCATCATAAAAGAAAGAAAAATCAGTCTTCCACTGGAGGCAATGTTTTGACCTCTGTAGAGACACACCTTTACCCATATGTTTTTGCAAGAGTCTAAATTTTAATTTTGTAAACATACATAGCCATGACACATTTTACTTGTCTAGACAAAATAGAGAAAACTGAAGTAGGGTTTACAAATTTTAATGATTAGAATTTACAAAAACGTGACTCTGCTGAAATGTAATTACACTTACAAATATCACAACCATAAAAAGTGGGGGCATTGAACTAAGGAAATAGACTAAATATCTAAATGAAAAAAGTATCAGTAAATCATCTATGTTTTTTTGTAATTGACTCTGAAAATCATGTCATAGAGAACTAACCATGAAAGGAGATGAATTAGTATCCATATTTTGGAATCAAACTTGAATATTTCTTTTCTATCGTTTTAGCAAATGACTCCAAATGTTCCTCAAAGTAATACAGATAAGCAAAGGTTTCAAAGACTCTTTTTTTGCATGAATCATAACAAAAAATAAAGGCACTTTCTTTAATTTTACCTTAATCAGTTTGCAGACCTGTGCATCCTCAAAAGGTGAGTTAGGCTGCTCACTGTTTCCATCACCAGACAAATCCAATTTTTTAGCTGCTGTCGGTTTGTCGTATTCAATGGATTGTCCTAAACCACCATTAAAAGATTCATTCTGCATATCCGTTTGCTTCACCTCAACATGGCAATTACTTTGACATTCTACAGATGGCGATAAAGTATGGTCAAATGATTTTACAGGGGAAGCAAAAGGTTTGGCATGCGTAGTGGTTAGAACTTCATTTTTTTCCTCGACTGTGCCATCTGCCAGGTCAAAATCTGCCACTCTTGTTATATGAGTCTTAAGCAAGGAAGAAGCACCAATCACAGGCTCAAGATTTTTATCATTGAAGGAAACATTGGCCGAAATCAAAGAATCAACTACACGATCGTCGGTGTTGATAAAACTTCGATTCATGTTATTCTCGAGAGTTAAACTAAACGGCTCTTCCAACAGAGGAGCAGTATGAGTTTCAACTTGCTTGTTTTCAAAATCTCTTTCACTGAAGAAAGAAGTCCCTGGGGAGTATTTTGAAAACCTAAGTTTCAATTTGTCAGTTCCTTCTTTGAGAGTAGATGTGTTTGGGGTAGTCTTGAGAGTTTTCAACTTTGAAATGCTTTTACGTATGGACAACAAAGTAGCACTATTTTCGACATGTACCTCAGGCACAAGCAAACCAGATTGCTTTAAGGGAGGAGTTATATTTCCAGTACATCTGAATGAATCAGAAGAACCCATAAATACTGCTTTATTTGCAGAAAGTGACAATGGTGTAAACTCATGTACTGGATGATTTCCAGTAACTTGATCGGACTTATGATTAGAGTCAGTCACTTGTCCCCTGTCTTTAGAATTACTCTCTTTTATGGTGACTTCGCAGAAACCCAGCTCATACTTAGCAGCCAAATCTAACTTATCACCTTCATCCATCTTTGGCGGGGTTCCTCTATTAGCCTTAGAAGAGTCCAATTGTTTAAAAGCTAATGGAGTTGCATCATTAACAAACTCCCTGTTCTGAAAATGAAAATAAAAATATCACTTATCAATTACAACTGCCATGCATTTACACAGCTCAACAGATGTAATAGCATATACAAGGACAGCCAAAACCACAACAGTGTCATCATAAACCATGCGCAACCATAATTTGATGTATTACAATAACTATCTGCAACTAACTAAAAGGTAAAGACCCTAAAATCTGAAATAAAATAAACTTTGAAGCAGACAGGAAACAAGTCAACTGGGAGAACTGACAACAGTCAACAAGAATAATTGAACCCATATTGATTCCAGCAGAATGCAAGACCTTTAATTCCAACACCTTCAGTGTTCCCCAACTATTTCAATTACCAAGTCATATAAATGGACACACACAAGAATGCAAAGCTGTCTCAATGCCTATGTTTTTCCAGTCATAAATACTTGAAATGAGACTAAGGTTAAGTAGAAACAAGCTCCTTGCACTTAGACAACAGTCATTGAACAAATGTAAAAGCTTTAGGCTACCATGAAAAAAGAATGTTGAGTGAAAACATATGAACAAATAATTTAATGACCTAGAATATTTTCAACCTTAGTTGAAGACTTGGAAGCAGAAGCAACTGGGGTGATTTGATGAACAGGAGAGTTAACTGAACATTCCAAGGTGGGTAAAACCTCCACATGATCTGCAATTGGTGAATGTGTGGCTAACTGATCACCTTTATCCATCTTTGGCGGGGTTCTTCTATTAGCCTTAGCAGAGCTCAATTGTTTACAAGCTAACGGAGTTGCATCATTAACAAACTCCTTAGTGTTCTGAAATGAAAATAACAAGACAACCACAACAGTATCATCATAAACCATGCACAACTACAATTTGATATATAATAGTATTATAATGGGTTATGCAAAGGGCACTTGTTAAGAAGACAAAAATAGAAATAATTGATGAGTTTAATGAAGCAAAAGTCAATTTTTAAAGTTTCAATGTAATAAATGCACAATTCTCAAGATAAAGTTTCCTCATTAGACTTCTTATCAAGTGCCCTAAGGGCACTTGTTAGCATTTCCCTATTACAATAACTATCTGCAACTAACTAAAAGGTAAAGACCCCAACAACAACAACAACAAAGTCTTATCCCACTAAGTGGAGTCGGTTAAATGGATCAAACGACGCCGTAATGTTCTACTATCATTTATCATATCTTTATCGAACTCATTAACTTCTAAATCTTTCTCAATAGTTTCCCTTATCGTTCTTAGAGGTCTTTCTCTGCCTCTAGTGATTTGACTACCCTCCATCTATTCTATTGTCCTTACTACATAATCTACATCTATTTTCTCTACATGCAGAAACCACCTAAGCCGAGTTTCCACCATTTTTTCAACGATAGCTGCTACTCCAACTCTCTCTAATGTGGCCATTTCGAATCCTATATTGTCTAGTCTTACCACACAACCAACACAACGTCTTTATCTTATCTCAGCTACGCTAGTTTTATTCTCGTGTTGGTTCTTTACCACCCAACACTCCATCTCATACAGTACCGCCGGTCATACAGCTGTACAATAAAATTAACCCTTCAACTTGAAAGGAAAAATTTGAAGGAAACAACAAACAAGTCAATTGAGAAAACTGCTAAAAATAAATGACCATATAATTTAATGACGTAGAAGATTTTTAACCTTGGTTGAAGACTCAGAAGCAGAAGCAACTGCACTATCAAGGGTGATTCGACGAACAGGCAAGTTAGCTGAACATGCCAAATCAGGTAAAACCTCCATATCATTTCCATTTGGTGATTGTGTAGCTTTTGAACCTAACGGTGAAACACCATCCAAATCCTTACTTCCCTGTGCCAAAATTGCAACCAACTTAGGAGATAGTCTTCCATAATCATAGGTTTTTCTTCCTTGTTCCCCTTCAATACTCATAGCATCTGAATCCCCGCTAGCACTCGCCACCACCGGCGACTGAGGCGTTTTCTTATCACCGTCAGTAAAATCCATCAAACTCCCCGAAGTGGCACTGCTTTGACCGGCTGTAGTCACCGTCGTGTCAAACCTCGTCGGAGTTTTAAGATCCCCTGAATCCGAACGGGCAAGACTCCGGTAATGCATTGAAAAGGCGGTTGAGTCCATCGTAATGTCGTCGGAGACACCGGAATCCGATAACCGTTCCGGTTTAATGAAATCCGTCGACACCGGACCACGAAATTCGTCATCTGCAAAATCAAATTAGTAAAAAATTCAAAAATAATTAACAATTAATCAATTAACTAAACGAGATTAGGTAAAGACTCACCATCACTGTCGTCATCGGCGTTATTACTACTTCCACCGGGAGAAGGAGAACCGATTGGTTGAAGGAACGATTTCCGATGATCTACAACTTCAGCGGCGTCATCGGTAGGGTTTTGGCGCCGTTCAACTATGTCGTCGTCGCTGTCTCCACCGATTTCACGGAAGAGACCTAGGGTATCTGCGGGGATGTCGGAGGAGGAGGAGGAGGAGTGGTCGTCGTCTGGACGGAAGATGTGGACGGAGGTGATTTCGTTATCGGCAAAGCTTACGCGGCGTGCTCTTTTTCTATTGAAGGCAATGGTTTCTTCTTCGGTTTCGGTGTTGTTGGACTTGGACGGAGGTGATTTCATTGTTGTGGTGTTTGGAGATTTTTGTGCGGGAAAATGGGTTTATTCAGTGTCCATTCTTCGTTTCAAAATGAGTTTCCCCAGTGCCGTTGTGTTTGGTTTTATCAATTTTTAGTTGATTTTGTTCCTAATGGTAATAACTTTGTTTTTACACTACCAAAAAAAAACTTTGTTTTTAAATCATAGTTAAATATATTTTTGTCCCTATAAATATATTTAATTTTTCGTTTTATTCCCTCTAAAATTTTCCTTCAACTTTTAGTTCCTTTAAAATTTTTCATCTTTACTTTTGGTCCCTCTTTTAAAGTAAACTCATATGTTGAATACATATTTTTGAATAAAATTTTGCATAAAAATTCATAATATTATAAGAATCTCTCCAAAAAAAAATTAGAATTTTTTAACAAAACATGAATTTAATATGAATTTTTATATGTTTGACGGTTAAAAATTCATAATTAATTTATGTTTTGTTAAAAAAATTTAATTTTTTGGGGAATTTTTTTTACAATATTCTACATATTTCTGCAAAAATTCATTAAAAAAATACAAAAATTAACTTAAAAATAGGGACCAAAAGTAGTGATTGAAAAATTTACAGGGACTAAAAGTTGAAGGAAAATTTTAGAAGGACTAAAACGAAAAGTTGATATATTTATAGAGACCAAAAACATATTTAACCCTTTAAATTATTACACACTTATCATGTAAAGTATTCTACGCATGTTTTGTTACGTCAATTAATAAATATGATACTCCTTCCGTTTCTAAATATAAGCAAATTTTACTTTTTAGGTTCATTCAATTAATGATATATGTGTTTCATAGTGGTCCATATTATGGACCACATACATCATTAATTGAATGAACCTAAAAAGTCAAATTTGCTTATATTTTGGAATGGAGGGAGTAACTTATATGTTTTTTTAAATTAATATGACAACACTTCGTTTGATTTATGCGTGAAATAATTATACACTAACAGTGTATACTAATTAAATTCTTATGAATATTCCAAAAAGATAACCGACTCAATTAAATTGTTAACTTGATTTTAACCATTTGTCATAAATTTAACTACTTACTATCAATTGGTCTCCATATTTAGGAATGACGACAAATTCATGCTCGTGGGTACCCGCTTCAACTTTTACATGAAAAATCATGATTGATTGAGTGTGGTTTGAGTTTGAGTTTTCTACAATTTTAAAAGATAGGGGTCGGGCGGGTAATGTGGACAGTAATATTCAACTTTTTTTTTTATGACAATAATATTCACCTTGAACATACCCGGAATCCTCCCCAGTTATATCAAAATTACATTTTTTTTAACTCTATTAAAGTAGTGAACTAGTACCCCTTTTAAGTTACATTCATATGTTTATTTTATTTTTTGAAGCCAAAATTATTATAACATTTTATTACTCATGTGTTCAACACAATTTAGTACATCCACTATCATCTAGAAATATCTAACAATGTTTAGACTTATTTGTTTTGTCTCTGCCAAATTCACTAATATCATGTTTAGACTTAATAAAATTATCTATGCCACTCTCTTGAAATCTAATTCAAAATCAACTGGCCCCTAAGTTCAACTCATGCACCCAAGTAAGAGCTAAAGAGTAAGTCAATAGCTTCTCCAACATGTACATTACAAATGGGGGTAAAAATATTACGTTTTAGCCAAAACAAAAAAACCCTTTTCATCCCTAGACAAACATCAATCCCCCATTTTGTTGTGAAGGGATGATAAAGAAGCATCTATATTAAATTTTACCCTTCTTGATGATGGTTTCCTACATATGACATTATGTCTTCCACCATGGATTATCCACGCCTACCAACAACTATATCTAAAGGACCTCATCTTGCAGGAGAAATTGCAACAACATTAGCAATAGCATCTATAGTTTTCGAACATGACATCACCTATTCCAAGAAACTCATAAAGGGAGATGAAGCTCTCTTTGCATTGGCCCTGGTAAGGGACTTTGCTAAAAGGAAACTCTACAATCGTGGACCACCTTGCATTGAATCTTATTATAACTCAACTGACTACTTTGATGAGTACATGTGGGGCGTTGTTTGGTTGTATTTTGCCACTGGTAACAACAACTACCTTTCCTTGACAACTGATCCTTCTATCTGTAAGATAAATGACAAGGCATGTAATGAGATTCCTTATTTGAAAATTTTGAGCTGGAACAATAAGTTACCTGCTGCAATGTTGTTGCTAACAAGGATGATGATGTTTCATAATTCTGGTTACCCTAATGAGGAAATGTTGACTATGTACTAGAGATCTATACTGGTCTTACCACGTGCTCTTATCTACATCAATTCAATGTCGTTAACTGGACTAATGGCAATTAGATAATTAACATATAACTTTTGCCTTGTTTTTTTTTTTTTTATTATTCGGCCTACAAATTGTGGTTGTGAGACAGTTTAAAATCATGGTACACAACCGCAATTGTGGTTGAAATGTAAGAGTTTTTGAAATTTATGCAAGGACATTGGGACCACAGTTTCAATTGCATTAGCCGCATTTTTCCGCAATGTAAATATTTGCGGTGTTATTGCATTAAGAATTTAAATCATTATTGTTCAAAGAGATAATAATATACATGCCAACAAGAAGATTTTCAGGGGGATTGATACACTTGAACCATGGACAGCCATATTCTCTCCAATATTTTGTCAATGTTGCATTTTTAGCATATCTTTTTGCTAGTTATATGAAAGACATAGGCGTTCTCGGATGGTTTTGTGGCCATAATTGCTTTCAAATATCATATTATTCACTTCATTTCATTTGTTATTCAACCAGACTCTAACCCGTGCGATGCACGGGTTTTTGTAGAGTTTCATATATAAAATATCAAATTGGCTATATTATTAATCCTAGAGTTACATTTAAACTCAGAAACAATCAAACTAAGTGACAATTAAGAG
>Ga0315914_1001740_pt1 | contig 33118 bp, 9 predicted proteins | sample MpolenodulesMG_FD_203920 | JGI IMG/M metagenome (GOLD analysis project Ga0315914, IMG submission 203920) | Medicago polymorpha root nodule microbial communities from Los Angeles, California, United States - elongated nodules | ecosystem: Host-associated > Plants > Roots > Nodule | place: USA...
GACACACTTGTTTTGTTTCTTTGTTCTTCGTATTATCTAATCTGACAGAGAAGGAAGGAAAGAAGGAAGAGAAGAAAAATGGGAAGGAGTGTCGTATGGATCCACCTGCTGATCTCTCTTCTCGCTGCTACTCACGTCAGATCCGATGCCTCTGATCATCGTTACAGCGACGGCGATCCCGTTCCTCTTTACGCCAATAAAGTCGGTCCATTTCACAACCCCAGGTATTTTCATCTCTCCGATCTCCTTTCAATTTCTCTCATTTCTCTGTTTTCCACCATTTTTACATTTTGGGTCGTCTTCAAAATCTGATTTTTTCTTCAAATTCACCTTCCATGTCAACGCCATATTAATGATCTACTATTAAATTGTTTTTATTTTCAGTGAAACGTATCGTTACCTTGACCTACCATTCTGTGTTACAGGTAATTTTCAGTTTTTCTTATTTATTGCTTCATTTAAATAACTTCATTATTAATTTGCTTCGCTCCAAATTATTACTATTATTATTATCCAATCATCATGAATGAATCAATATAATAATACTGTGGTACCTCATGAAGCTCATGCATACATAGATTTGAGTCTAGTTTATTTAAATCTTGTTTGGTTGATTACTTGTTGATTGTCACTTATTTCAGTTTTGGCAATGGATTTATCGTAAATTCGTATACATCAATGCCTTACCTTTTCGGTTAAACATCTTGCTATTAATATTAATATCAGTGTTGTCAGATACTAGCTATAACAGTTTATCGTAGCTGAATTTGAACAAATCGGTATTGATTCGCAATACTCTGTTTAGTATGAAATGTTGTCAAATACCGCCTATAGCATATTGGAATTTGAACAAACCACTATTTTCTGTCTTGTGTGATTGGATTGAGATTTTTTGTTGTTGTTTTGATGGAATTTTTACTAGTATTGAACTCTCTGAACAAATAAAGTATCGTTACAGCTCTGTTTAATGCATTTTATGCCAGAAACCTCTAGTGGTGTTGTCTGTTATTGTAGTCCTGTTATGATTTTGGCTTGCGTGAAGTGCTTTTACTTTCATGATTCTTTGTCATTCTTCCGACTGTTGTAATGGGCATGGTTGTCTGTATCTTATGACACATGCAAGTGGTTCCTCGCTTCAATAGAAAAATGAATCCAATCTATACAAATCATTGCATATCTATTTTAGACATGAATCTAATGCAAATCTGGATTCATTCTGACGCATCACGATTTTTTCTGACGAATACTTGCCTTTGAACTTTGTGTAGCCCGTAATTTTTTTAGTCAACTTTGTGTGGCTAGCCATTTTTGTCATTTAGTTTATTTAACTCTTGTTTGGTTGATTACTTGGTTGATTGTTATTTGATTCAGTTTTGGCAATCAATATATCATAAATATGTAAATTATAATACAATGGTTTTCCTTTCTAGTTAAACATCTTGCTATTAATACCAGTGTTGTCAAATAGCAGCTATAGCGGTGGCATAGCATAGCTGAGTTTAAACAAATCGCTACTAATTTACGATATGCTATTTAGTACAAAGTGTTGTCACATAACTGCTACAGAGGCGTTATAGCACCGTAGAGTAGCGGAGTTCGAACAAACTACTATTTTCTGCTATCTGCGTCTGACAACACGGATTAATATTATTATTTTTTTACTTGATGGAATTCTTATTAGCGTTGAACTCTGAACAAAGAAAATGTCAATTTGCAGCTCTGTTTAGTGCATTTTATAATTTTATGTACTTTCATGAATTTTTAATATACTAACCTAAAATGAGTGCGTCCGAATGCCAGGTCTCGAGAAAGAAAAGACTGAAGCGCTTGGTGAGGTGTTGAATGGAGATCGCCTTGTTAGTGCTCCTTATGAACTTAAGTTTAAAAAGGAGAAAGACTCTACGGTTGTGTGCAAGAAGACACTCACAAGGGAGCAAGTTAATCAGTTCCGAGAGGCAGTTAAAAAGGACTATTATTTCCAAATGTATTACGATGACTTGCCAATCTGGGGATTTATTGGAACTGTTGACAAAGAAGGAAAGGCAGACCCGAGCGAGTATAAATATTTTCTTTACAAGCACATTCAGTTTGATGTTCTGTACAACAAAGATCGTGTGATTGAAATCAGTGCCCGTATGGACCCTCATTCTGTGGTTGACCTGACTGAGGACAGGGAAGTGGATGTTGAGTTTATGTACACAGTGAAATGGAAGGAAACTGATATTCCTTTTGAGAAGAGAATGGAAAAATACTCTCAGTCTTCTTCTCTTCCACATCACTTGGAGATTCACTGGTTCTCCATCATAAACTCCTGTGTGACGGTTCTTCTTTTGACTGGTTTCCTGGCAACCATTCTCATGCGTGTCTTGAAGAATGATTTTATGAAGTATGACTTGCTTGCTCTTCATTCAGCATATTGTCATCCTATTCACCTATATAGAACATTGGTCTATTAATCTATTTTTTCCTCGTTTTTCATTTTTATCTGCTGTAATCTTCACCAGATATGCTCAAGATGAGGAAGCTGCTGATGATCAAGAGGAGACAGGATGGAAGTACATTCACGGCGATGTTTTCCGGTTTCCTAAGTTCAAGTCCATATTTGCAGCTGCCCTTGGTTCCGGCACTCAGTTATTCACTCTGTAAGAATCTTCTGATTCATCTTTTTCCCTTCATTGTTGAAGCTTTCTTTTAAAGGTTATAAAATCGAGCACACAATCATTTTCTATTAATTTTTTCTTGTGCAGCACAATCTTCATTTTTATGCTTGCACTGGTTGGTGTATTCTATCCCTACAACCGAGGAGCTTTATTTACTGCACTCGTGGTCATATATGCTCTCACATCTGGAATTGCTGGATATACTGCCACTTCCTTCTATATTCAACTTGAAGGGACTAATTGGGTACATATGAATTGCTTGCATTACTGTTTGATTGTGAAATGGAATTAGAGTTATACTTACATTTACACGTTTATTTTCTTGTTTGACAGGTTAGAAACTTATTGCTGACAGGATGCCTCTTTTGTGGCCCTCTTTTCCTTATGTTCTGCTTCCTTAACACAGTTGCAATTGCTTATAGTGCAACTGCTGCCCTTCCTTTTGGCACAATTTGCGTGATAGTCCTAATATGGACACTGGTAACTTCGCCATTACTTGTGTTAGGTGGAATTGCAGGTAAAAATAGCAAAACAGAGTTCCAAGCTCCTGTCCGCACTACTAAATATCCCCGAGAAATTCCACCTCTTCCTTGGTACAGGAGCACCATTCCCCAGATGGCAATGGCAGGGTTTCTCCCATTCAGTGCCATCTACATAGAGCTGTACTACATTTTTGCTAGTGTCTGGGGCCACAGGATTTACACTATCTACAGCATTCTCTTCATCGTCTTTATTATTCTGTTGATCGTCACTGCTTTCATCACCGTGGCTTTGACATACTTTCAACTTGCTGCAGAAGATCATGAATGGTGGTGGAGGTATGTAACTTATCTTATGGAAAATGCTTTGTTGTACAAACTAGAAACATGAATGATGTGTTTTTTTTTCTTTCCAGTATAATCGAATTTTGGATTTTTCTATTTTTTAAATCAATAAAGTCAGCTACATCTGTTTTTGTGCAGTTTGTTATTCATACTGAATAGCACTGCATTTGCCACCTTTCACCATATTTATTTTTGAGTTTGTATGGTACGAGATATGATTTTTCTTTCTTTTTTTTACTACATATCATCTGTGCCGGCCGTTAATTAGTTATCACATGGTCTGTTTGGTTAAACTAGTAAAAATAAATTTTCTATCTTCACTTTTTGTTTACAAAATTCTATATAAAACCTGTACTAAATTCTCACATATTTTCTAAATAGAATATTGAAACACCTAGAATAAGATCATAAAAATAAATATGAAATCATAATGAGTATTAATAGTAAAATTGTTCATTTTCTTCATTTTTTTCCACTCATCTCTTTCTTCTCATGTCGTTAATTGGGCTCCCTCAACATCGAGGAGCATGTGTGTTGAATGAATAAAGAATCATGTTTGTGCAATTTATGTTTCATTCTTTAAATCCACCAAATAGGGCATGTATTCAAGGTGATGCTAATTCCATAAAGTGTGACATGTACGATGCATAATTCATTCATGTTGCTACTTCAATGCCTGTAGTTTTGGTGATGTATATCTCAATGTTTCGAAAATCAAACTGGCTAGACCTTCAGGGTGATGGTTGAACTGGATGACTATTAAATAAATAAAAGTAAAAAAAAAAACTGGTTCAGTTAGCGGTTCAACCTGGTTCAATTTGGTTAATTGGATTACGGTTCAAATGGGTTTGAACCAACCAGCGCACAGGCTCCAGATTTTTAAACATTGATACATCTAACCAGATTTTGGAGATTTGTTTGAAAGCCTTGGGTGTAGGTTAGGGAGTGTATGTGATTGGTTCTTCCTCCAATTTGTGGCCCTGCAATAGTGAAGTTATCCTTTTTTCTCTCCTTTCTTCCTTTCAAATTTTCATTCTGAATGAATAAGCGACTTAAGGATCAGTTTTAAAGAGGCAACACAAAAGTAAGCCTTGTGTGGCACATATAAGAATGTTGTGATGTGTGGGTAATCAATCACATAAGACAAGATTAGGAATGAAATAATTAGAGAAAGTAAGATAGCCAAATGACCTTTACAATCACCCATAAGAAGGGTAGATTAAATGCCGGAGAATCTAATTAAAACTATAACAGATTTGGATTTAAATGACCTATCATTTAGTAAGGTTCAGGATAGGAATTTATAGCATCATCATGTAGTTAACCTTGTCTAGTGAGAATTGGCTCTGGTTGCTATTTATACATTTTTCCCATATATTTTATACATCAGTTGTGTGTAAAGTGGATACTAATCATATACCTTAATATAAAACCATATTTTGCTTTGAATCTCTTTTGAATGATATTCTTTGGTTCTGTACATGGGCTTCTAATGTAGGCCAAGTCCAAACCTAGCTAATTTTTAGCTTAGTATAAGGGTAGGGCCATGGCATGAACCCATGGGAAAATCCAGAAATTTCCAATGACAGTAAAGTGAATTTGGATAAGGGAATTACTCAAGGGGCAAACAACACAAGAAAAACATGGAGGGACTTGAGGCCTTGGCCTGCCACTCGGGGTTTCTGATCATAGGCTCACTGACCCAAATTTAAGTTTGAGCTTATGCCTGTTGATATGAGCTCATGTATCGAAATGTTATTTTAGAGCCAATCATAGCATTTCTAAATTCTAACGGGTTTTTTTTTCCTGAGATGTGAAATGTTTGTCCAATTTTATTATTGCTTACTTCTCTTTTCAATTTCTAACTGATGTTCTATTTTGTTTGAAAGTAGAGGCAATTCATACATTGTTTCTAGTCTGTGCATTTACCTCAATTGTGTTGACATGGGAGTTTTCTTCCTGAGATTGATATTGTTTTTGTGTTTCCATAGGTCTTTTCTTTGTGGTGGATCAACTGGCTTATTCATCTATGGCTACTGCTTGTATTATTACTACGCAAGATCAGATATGTCTGGATTTATGCAAACTTCGTTCTTCTTTGGCTACATGGCCTGCATCTGCTATGGCTTCTTTCTCATGCTCGGTAGCGTAGGTTTCCGTGCCTCCCTGCTCTTTGTCCGCCACATATACAGGTCCATCAAGTGTGAGTAGTTGTGGTTGAACGTTTTGGTAAGTTTATATTGTTTCTGTTAGTTAATGAGAGAAGGTCTATGAATTTCTTTTCCTTTTTTCTGTCATAAAGTAGGTTATATAGTGTACCTGATAACAACAGAAGCTTTGACTCCTCCATATTAGTGTCATGTTATTTCTGCTCTTTAATTGCACAAGCTTGACACTTAAGGTAGATTTTGGAACCATGGGGTTTAAATGTTTTATTACCGTAGTTACTGAAATTTATTTTGAAGTAGATTGTACTAATTAATAATATTTCTGTCTGTTTCTGATGATGAAAATTTAATATGCAAGTATTTACATTGAATTAAGACAATTACTGAAAAAATTACTATTAAGGTGACAATCATTGTCGTAATACAAGATTTGAAATATATGCTTGGACCAAAATTATGACGCCCGAATCATGACCTTTTTTGGATTGTCGAGAACCAGATAAGAAATTAAGTAATAATTCAATGTATTTCATCCTTCAAAAAAAAAAAAAATTCAATGTATTTCAGATAGGCTTTTGCTATTGGAGAAATAGAGGTACAGAATCGCCGGAGGGGATCAAAATTGGGTTGAATCCATTACTAAATGCTTTTTTTTTTAGTATAATTGAAGTAACGAATTTGAACTTAGAATCTATGAAGGAGTATTACTCGATCTCCTCACCATTATACCAAAACCCTAGTGACATTTTGTTTTCAAACCATGACTTTTCTGAAAGACTAACAACATTTTCTTTAAAATTCATCTAAGACTACTTGTTTTAAATAAATATTGTTTTAATAAGATTGGAAAAAAAACTAATAAGGAATTTCTATTTTATTTAAGCTATGGACTTAAAACTATAGGGATTGAGGCAAGAAGTCAATGTAAAATTTAAATGGCCAGCAATCCCTGCCACCATTGTTATTGTCAACTTGTCAATTTTTTTATTTTGTTTTTTTGTTTCTTATTTCTTAACACACTATTTCCGCCAATTGCTTCTTTTATACGTGACCTAAGAAAATGATACTTATGGCCAAAGGGTTAAAGTAAAGCAAATTAATGATTCTTCACCTCTTGTGGGGTATCACATATATGAAAAGGCCATCATAAGGACTGCTTAAAGAACCAACTTTTATTTGTAAATTGCTTCAGCGCAAGAAACTACAGTGACTATTTTCATTTAGATAGTTTTCGTTGTTCATCCAAACATACAACAATTAAAAATAAAATCACGTGTCTACAAGACTTGTATTTCTGGCTTTTTATTGGTATTTTCTTGACTCTATAAAGTATGCACCTCAACTCTACTTCTTGTCTTGGATAATTTAGTAAGCATGTTTAAAATCAAGAAAGGGAAACAAAACAAAAAGGAACTCAGGTGATCCATCGCACATATATTTATGATTGCTTAAATTTATGTAAGGAATTTTTTTTGTAAGGAACTTGAACTCCATATTTCATTCCAAATTGATAAACATCACGTGTAGTTAGTCTTTCTAGCAAGTATATAACCGTTGATCTTCAACGCATAACATCAAATTGGTTTATTTATTTGCGAGTATTTTTATCTTAATCTATACTACTTCCAAACTTTTAATGTACAGCTTATGAGCATTTGACCGAAAACTACTTAGGAGTTTAATCTGTCTATAACTAACTTAAAGATTGAGATTAAATTACTTTTCCTCTATTCATTTGGCATGCTTCACTGAATTACTATCATGTTCAGCGTTAAACTCTAATTATTAGTTTTTTTTTTTTAATATTTTGATAGGATTGATTTACTGTTCAAAACTTCTAATCAAAAAAAGGAATATAATTACCATTACCAATTGTTTATCAATCTATGTATTCCTTTGTAAAAGTTTCAAACAGAGGAAAAGGAAGTCAACTTGAATTTAACCAATAATTGAAGGACATAAAACGAATGTTTGTCATGTCCAAAAACAAAGCTATAAAAAATAGTAAGCCATTATTTACGAGTATGATGTATATGTATGATAGTAAGCCATAAAGAATAGTCTACCCAACAAATTAAAGTGATCCAATTCTTACACGCCAAGCGAATTATCTTTTTATGATTTGAAAAGGCTATTCATTTCATGGTTATATAGATAGATTCAGAAAATTAATGACATGAATTGGGGAGAAAAGAGAGAAAATATTGGGATTGAAGAGACAAAAGAGGATATGGCTTTTGGGTCACAATCAATGATTTGGATTCTGTGAACAAAAAATCCCATTAGTAGTAAGTGATTTATAAGTCGGTCCCTGGCGTGCCATGGACGACATATTTGGTCACACTCTTACCTATTCCTTATTTGCATCAAAAGCCCCACCCCTTTGGGACCCTCCCTCCCCTCAATTACCCTTGCCCTTAGAATTAAGGGTAAATGTTCGATCAGCTTAATTTTTAAGAGATCAGGAGCTCTGTTTGTTAACATTGAAATTAAACAAATTACTTTCTCCGTCCCGGATTATCTGAGTCAAAAGTTCATTTCACACTTATTAAGAAAAATCTATAAATGAATGAGAGAAAAAAATAGTTTTAAGTGCACTTGTTAAGGATTAGTGCGTTCTCCACTATCATAAATGTAAAGTGGAATATATTGAATTAAAAATGATGAAAATAGTATTAATTAGAGTTATAAAGGAAAAAAAAGTAGTTAATATTGTATTGAAAAGTGAAATGACTCAGTTATTTTGAGATACTTTTTTTTTTTGCAAATGACTCAGTTGGATGGAATATGTTTTTTTAAAAAGTTTTCTAAATTATTAACTCTCAAAATTAATTTTTGTAATATGTAATAAATAGACCTAAGTATGTAGTGTCATTGATCAAATTGAACTTCATGGTCAAACTTGTGATTATTTGTCAAAGTTAATCAAGTTTATGAACCTTGGTGGCACTGGTGACTGGCACACCAATTAACTTTGTTCAATTACAATGAGCTCTATTCCTTCTCCATGCCGAAATTTTCAAAGTTACAATTGCAATCACCTAAAAAGAAAGCAAAAGTACGACTTTCATTATACTACCTTTCATAAAAAATCAAGAGTTGATTAATTAAGTTCAAATAAGATCTATGGATCCTTCAAAAAAAAGATCTATGGAGTTAATTTTAATCTTACAAGTTACAACAAGGAACCTTAATTATATTGAAAATAGATTTGGCTATAGCTCTACGTGTACATTATTTAAGCCTAATGTCTACCCCATATAATTACATTGTTAGTCAATCTTCTTTTTTTTTTCTAATACATTGTTGGTCAATCTTTTTTTGGTGAAGTAGTTTAGTGGATAGAAATTCATTTTTTTAAGTGAATAAGTGAGAAGTTTAGGGTTCATACATATATTATGTCATATTTCTACCAACTAAGTTAAACTCACATAAATATTGTTAGTCACTCTTAATTGATCGATCGTTAATTTTATTTATATCATATCTAACTTAAAAGTTAAATAAATAATTAGTTGGATGTTGGAACCGTCTTCAAGGGTCCTCTAAGTGCGCATGTATAAACAACGTGTATGCATGTATAAGCAATGTATTTGTGCTAGGAAAACATATAGTTTTTGGTGTCAACTAAGTTATCGATGAACAATAAGTAGATAGAGATTAGCCATCTAAGTTGATACCTCAAAACCATTCATTCATCTATTTATATTAATTACATAAACAGTAAAAACAAAATATATAACTTTGATTAATATCAACTCAGATGAATAATTTTTACCCACTTTTTATTGATGAATAAATAAGAATTTCTCAAAATTTATTTGTCAAGGCTTTACACACATGTTTATGAAAGTGGTGAGAATAGTTCACTTTATAGTTTACATGCCAAAGTTATCCCTTTACTATGGTCCTTCGAATGATTATGATTGGGGTCACCATATTGATAACTAATAATAAGAATAATTATGAGGTACAGTTTTTATGTAACATCAAATTCTCACGGTCAAAATGCAATCCTTCATAATTATCATATTTATCTTGTGATAGATAGAGTTGTGATTGGAATGTGCTGAGGTAGAGAGAACAATCATCTGTACTAGTAGATAACGAACAAAACAAGCTTTGGAACAATCTTCTGCACATCGATTCATAAAGACACTCTTGACTTCTAAATAACCAAAATGGATAAAAATAAAATGGTGTTGTACTAGTAACCATGATAACAAGAGGTGAAAACAAGTTAGATCTACCAACAATATTATGACTTAGCTTATTTTTGATTGAGGAGTCGCCAAGTCAGATTTTTTTTTTTTTTTTTTAAATTATACAATGCGTACATTATTTCAAAAATCTAATTAGCTAAAAAGGTAAGATTATAGATAAAAAAAAATTGTTTTGGCCTATAAATAGAAATTTTGTATTGAAAATATAAAATGTAACTTTTGATCAAATAATAGTTACACAATTTTTTATAAAAACTTATTTTAATTAGTTGCTTAACAAATATCCTTGAAATAGTGTTTAACATTCTCCATTATATAAAAATAAAGAACATTTTCCAATACTCATAGGACCATATTTAGTTCCTTCGAGAGTTTATTGATCAACAGAAAAGTTAGTGTTCGACTTTCAACATTTCATTTAATAAGATGGACCGACTAGGTTCACACCAACTGATATAGTTTTTACAATTCATCAAGCCAACTAGTAATTGTTTTTGGACATGCAATATGAAATGTTTTTGGTGTCCTTTAACTCGCCAATTTAACTGTGTATATATATGTAGGACACCAAACCATCTAATTAATGACCTGAAGTTGCAAACTCTTTTGTTACATGTTCCATTTCATAACTTGGAGCTTCTCCAATAGACTCAGTTTTTCCACTGCATGTTAATGTTCTAAACTCATTTTAGAACTCTTCATTTAGGCATTAACCTTTTTTCAACTCAACTTGAAGAATACTGTGTTTGCTTCTTGGATATAGGCACCTTGCAAATGTTTTCTAGGTTCCATAATTCGATTGGGCACTAACAACCGAATTGATCTTTAAGTAAAAGCTATTGTAAAAGTAATACATTATTAAATGTCTTTTCTAACATACTTGTTTGTGCCCTAATTAAATGAGATGTTGGATTAAATAACATAGGGATTCAATTCTTTCCCATAAAAAAATCAACCACTTTGTAGTCTTGTAGACACAAAATCTTAATTTGGTGATTCAGAACAACTCAACAGGGATTCACTAGTTGAAGAATCTGATAATTAGAGTGTGTAAAGTAAAATATGGTCCCAAACCCAGCTAAAAAGTTAAATATTAGGATTAGGATGGATTGAACCAAGTCACTATTTCAAGAGTTAATAGTTGATATTTTGATAATAATATGTAATGGCATCTGCCCCTGCTTGCAAAGGAAGAATGAGAGATGCACATCATCACATCCCATGCCATTAACACTGAGCTAATTGATGTTGCTTCATGGTGGTGGGGCCCACATCCGTTTACTCTAGCTATATTATTTTCCCTGGAAACATTCAACCATAATAACACACTATCATGACTTTACCTTCAAATTCAACACGTGGGGCCCTCAATAAAACACATACAAGAATGATCAATTCTTGCGATTTGAACAATTATTTAATCACCCACATATAAAAAGAAAAAAATAGAAAAAATAATAATTAAACAATCATTAATTTTTAAATGATTATATCATGTGTAATTTTTTGTTTGTGTGACTAAATAGAGTGTTCAAATTCTTATGTTCATACAAAAATTATTTTAGAGGGATTCCACGTTCAAGATTATCCATCCCTAATCGATGATGATTTTTCGTAATTAAAACATGGTTATATAAGAAGTAGAAAAAAACAAGTCCTCCATTCATTCTCTTCAAAGTCTTTTTTTTTTGTCCAAACTTTCAATCTAATATTTCAAAGTCTCTTACCATCAAAACCAATCGAGATATTTGAATTTCAAATACAACAATAAAAATAAATTACTACTACTAATCACCATGTCTATTGTTTCATCTTTGTTAGTTGCAAAGACGGAAAGACAAGTGTTAATAAAGCTCATTCTAATATTATATTACCAATACTTTTTCAATCGTGTGAAATACATGTATATCTCATCGGTTGCTACTCAATCCGATATGATTTAAAAGATTAATTTGTACAATTATTTTTCACAAAAAAAAAAGTGAAATACATAACAATTTTGTTAAAATTAGTTTTTTTCTTTTTAATAATAAAAACCGCAAAAATATATTTTTTGAGGTTACTTAGTTTTGATCAAAACTCATAAATCACCAACACTTTTTAGAAGTTGATCCATCGTAGACTAAAATCCATGCTTTCTATTTGTGTAATCCCATAAACAATGGTTCAAGTCAGAAAACAACCAGATAGATATGATGCACATGGTGCCAATATTATGATATTAAGTAAGTATACTATGTGTGTTGCCAGTGCCATATAGTATATAATTGGGAAACATTCTCACGCCTCACTGACAGACAGTGACTCTTGGATCAAGCACAGACTAATGTCTCAGGTTTTTGTTCTTCTTTCTTTCTATTGCGCCGATCTTTAGATATAGACAGACCTTTGTCTGTGGGACCCCTTCCATTGATCAAAATTCTCTCTCTTTTTCCATATCTATTCTAACTATTTATTTATTTGGTAAACTAATATATTTTTATTGAGTTGAACTCTTTCAATATACTAAGTTTTTATACATTCGTAGATCCAACCTTAATCCAAATGATCAAGTGATCTAGGTAAAATGGTGACTCATCCTAATTCTATATGATTTTGTTCTTTTATTGAAATAATTTTTACCTAGATTACTTAGCTGGGTATGTGAATTGATGATTAATTTCGACAGCACACTTGTGTCAATCTAAATATACATACACTTATGGAAAATTTCAAATATGTTTGACTTTTTAGCACAAAAATTAAAACTAGAGAGGATGAAAATTATAAAATAAGCAACGAGTATAGTATATAGTATATACTATACTATACATAAAATACCCACCACACAAACTTATTCTCATACTTCTCACTTTCCCTCCTTTGAATTTTATAAAAACACATAAAGCAATCCTCTTTTCACAAAGTTTTTTCCCACAACAAATTCTCATCATAATTCTCACTCACTCTCTTTTTCATTCCTCTTTCCACACTCATCAACTCACTCTATAATCTATATTTCCTTGCAAGTTCTCTCTTTTTCAAGCTTGATAATTTTCTCAATGGAGAATAACCCACTTCAGCTTTTGCCTCACCTCACTGTAACACTCTTTATGATCATGATCATAGTTTTGTTTCCTATGAGTACTGCTGAAGCAACTTCAACAGTTTCTTCTATCAAAACTGATGCAAAGGCCCTTCTTGCATTCAAAAAATTGATTCAGAAAGATCCAAATGGAGCTTTATCAAGTTGGAATCCAAAAACCAATCCATGCACATGGGATGGCGTGACTTGCACCCTTGGAAGAGTCACTGGTCTTGAAGTTAGTGGAAACAATGATGTTTCTGAAACTATTTCTCTTGATCCTTTATCTTCTTTAGATATGTTATCTGTTTTGAAATTTTCTCTTAATTCATTTTCTGTAAATTCCACTTCCTTGCTTAAGTTACCATATAGTATAACACAACTTGATCTATTCCTTGGTAAGGTTTTAGGTCCTGTTCCTGAAAATTTATTCTCCAACTGTCCTAATCTTGTTGTTGTAAATCTTTCTTACAACAATCTGACAGGTCCTATTCCTGATAACTTTATACAAAATTCTGATAAGCTTCAGACCCTTGATTTATCTTTCAACAATTTGACAGGTTCAATTTCTGATATCAAAATTGATTGTAAATCATTGTTGCAACTTGATCTATCAGGAAACAATTTATCAGACTCATTTCCAATTTCTTTGTCAAATTGCACAAGCCTTAAGAGTTTGAATTTAGCAAGCAATTTTATTTCTGGTGGAATTCCAAAGGCTTTAGGCCAATTGAATAAATTACAGTCTTTGGATCTTTCACACAATCAAATTACTGGTTGGATCCCTTCTGAATTGGGAAATGTTTGTGGTTCTCTTTTAGAACTTAAACTTTCTTTCAACAATATAACTGGTTCTATTCCATTTGGTTTCAATTCTTGCACTTTGCTTCAAGTAGTTGATATTTCCAACAACAATATGACAGGTGAATTACCTGAGTCGGTAGTTCAGAGCCTTGGATCATTGCAGGAACTTAGGTTGGGAAATAATGCTATCTCTATGAAATTTCCATCTTCAATATCTTCATTGAAAAAATTGAGGATTGTGGATTTTAGTTCAAATAAAATTTATGGATCCATCCCTAGAGATTTGTGTCCAGGTGCAGGTTCACTTGAGGAGCTTAGAATGCCTGATAATCTCATAACAGGTGAAATTCCAGCTGAATTGTCAAAGTGTTCACAATTGAAGACTATTGATTTTAGTTTGAACTATCTCAATGGTTCAATTCCTGATGAGTTAGGAGAGCTTGAGAATCTTGAGCAGTTAATAGCATGGTTCAATGGTTTAGAAGGAAAAATTCCACCAAAGTTGGGACAATGTAAGAATCTTAAGGATCTTATATTGAATAATAATCACCTTAGTGGTGGAATTCCAACTGAGTTGTTCAATTGCAGCAATCTTGAATGGATATCACTGACAAGCAATGAACTCACAGGTGAAATACCGCGAGAGTTCGGACTTTTGACAAGGTTAGCTGTTCTGCAGCTTGGAAACAACGGTTTTACAGGTGAGATACCATCAGAGCTAGGAAATTGCAACAGTTTGGTGTGGTTGGACTTGAACAGCAACAAGCTCACTGGAGAGATCCCTCCTAGACTTGGAAGGCAGCAAGGAGCAAAATCGCTGTTTGGCATTCTTTCAGGAAACACTTTGGTGTTTGTAAGAAATGTCGGAAACTCGTGTAAAGGAGTTGGAGGTTTGCTAGAATTCTCAGGAATCCGATCCGAACGGCTCTCACAGGTAGCATCATTGAGGTCTTGTGATTTCACTAGACTTTATTCTGGTCCTGTACTCAGCTTGTTCACAAAATACCAGACTCTGGAGTATCTTGATCTCTCCTACAATCAGTTACGCGGAAAAATACCGGATGAATTCGGAGATATGGTGGCCTTACAGGTACTTGAATTGTCTCACAATCAACTATCTGGTGAAATCCCTTCAACCCTTGGCCAGCTCAAAAATATAGGAGTGTTTGATGCATCACATAATAGACTACAGGGGACTATCCCAGACTCATTCTCAAACCTATCATTTTTGGTGCAAATAGACCTATCTTACAATGAGTTAACTGGTCAAATTCCATCTAGGGGACAACTAAGTACACTTCCAGCCACTCAGTATGCAAACAATCCAGGTCTTTGCGGCGTTCCATTGCCCGAGTGTAAGAATGACAACAGCCAATCTACATCGAATCCAAGTGAGGATGTTGGCAGAGGAGGACATAGAAGATCAGTTGCATCATGGGCAAACAACATTGTCATGGGAATTCTTATTTCTGTTGCTTCTGTATGTCTTTTAATCGTGTGGGCGATTGCGATGCGCGTAAGGAGGAGAGAGGCCAAGGAAGTCAAGATGCTTAATAGATTGCAAGCATGCCATGCTGCTACAACATGGAAAATTGATAAAGAGAAAGAGCCATTAAGCATTAATGTTGCAACTTTTCAGAGGCAATTGAGGAAGCTTAAATTCTCACAGTTGATTGAAGCAACCAATGGTTTCTCAGCAGAAAGCCTCATTGGTTGTGGTGGTTTTGGTGAAGTGTTCAAGGCCACACTCAAAGACGGAACATGTGTCGCGATAAAGAAGCTCATTCGACTGAGTTGCCAAGGCGATAGAGAATTCATGGCTGAGATGGAAACCTTAGGAAAAATCAAGCATAGAAACCTTGTCCCTTTATTGGGATACTGCAAAGTAGGAGAAGAGAGGCTACTTGTTTACGAATACATGGAATATGGAAGCCTAGAAGAGATGCTCCACGGAAGAATAAAAACACGTGATCGCCGAATTTTAACATGGGAAGAAAGGAAGAAGATTGCAAGAGGTGCTGCTAAAGGGCTTTGTTTTCTGCATCATAATTGCATCCCTCACATCATACACAGAGACATGAAATCAAGCAATGTGTTACTTGACAATGAAATGGAGTCAAGAGTCTCAGATTTCGGAATGGCAAGACTAATAAGTGCACTTGATACACATCTCAGTGTAAGCACACTAGCAGGAACACCTGGATATGTTCCACCAGAGTATTACCAAAGTTTCAGGTGCACTGCAAAGGGTGATGTTTATTCATTTGGTGTTGTAATGTTGGAACTTCTTAGCGGGAAAAGGCCTACTGATAAGGAGGATTTCGGTGACACAAACTTGGTTGGATGGGCTAAGATTAAGGTGCGCGAAGGGAAACAAATGGAAGTAATTGACACTGATTTGCTTTTGGAGAGTCAAGGAGGAACAAATGAAGCAGAAGTGAAAGAAGTGAAAGAAATGCTAAGATATTTGGAGGTTACTTTGCGGTGTGTCGACGATTTGCCTTCTAGAAGGCCAAGCATGCTGCAGGTAGTGGCCTTGTTGAGAGAGCTTATACCTGGATCAACTGATGGTAGTAGCAGCAGTGCTTAATAATTGAACCATGTTATTGTTCATAATTATTACAAGTGAATGAATTTAAGATCATATATATATGAGGCTTGTAAGATTAAATTATCTACAGATGTTATTTCAGGAGTTTGTTTTGCCTTGTTTCACAATTGATTGCTTCATTTTATTGTGTTAATTTTTGTAAGTGATACAATGTAACTTGAATGTAGTAATTAGATGTGAAATCAGAAAACAGGAGATGAATTAAATTTAGCTGTAGTGGTCCAATCAAATAAAGGCAATGAACCAAACACAAAGGTGATATGCAGAATAACGATACTTATACACCATGCTTTGTGCAATTCAATTAAGAACAATTTCACTTTAAATCAACCATATGATAGACTATTCCCATTTAACTTGGACATAAATCTCAGATGAGTAACGAAATATTTGAAGCAGCTGCATAAGCAGTATTAGATTGGCCTAAGGTGGTTAATAACCTGTTAAGATAAATAGTTCGTGATAATCCGAGATCAAATCCTAGCTAAAACAATAATTGACCAAGACTTTACTTATCTTCAAGTTGAAGTGTAAATTACTAGGATCTTCTTCTCCGTAGGTTAAGGCAAAAAAAAGAAAAATCAGCCTTAGGAAATATTAATATATGACCAGTGGGCACTCTTGATATTTGATCAGTTTAATAGATGCAGGAATATAAATTAGGAAATTACAAAATAAGAGGAAAAAAATCATTTTCATTTTCATTTATGGAACATAAAAAGATATCCAATTCATATTTTAATAACGACCACAAAATGTATTGAAATAAACAACCAAATTCCTTAAATCACATTGTATATTGTTTTGAGAAACTTTTTTGTTAATATTTTTTAGTACTCTCATCACAGTCAGTCATATGTTAAAATTTCATATCACTTTTTTGTAAATAACGTACTAAAGAAGGATCTGAAAGGAGTGTGAGTTAACTCGCGTAAGTACATTTTTCAGCAGGCGGGAATTAGCAAAAGCATATGGGAAAAAAGCAATTATCATTTCATGGACACTGGAGGATCTTGGATCCACAGATTAACCCAGTGGGCCAAAGGCTTCAATAGCTTCAGTTGAAGCCAAGAAGAGGTGGAACTAGCTTGTTGTATTCCAATGGATTACTGCTCTCCACCCAGCAAGTTTCGCTCCCACCCAGTCAAACTGACTAAAATACCCCTGTGTTAGTTAACTAACGCATGTGTAAATCAAACATGACTTAATTTTACACATGCGTGACTTAAGTCACGCCGCATAAGTTAACTCACGCAGGTGTTACACCCAATGTGAATTAACTCGCGCTAGTTTATTATTCTCAAGGCATGCATTCCGTGAGTTACTACTAATGAACTGCAATTAGAACATTCTGTGGATCAAATTATCTTTCCAACTAATATCATATCTATTGTGGGACCTTTATTTTAGTCATGGTGCTTCCACATAGGATCAAAATGTTCCCTTAATAATGAGATAAACAAATGGGGTTGAACATTGTAATTAGCCAACAAGTAGCAAGACATGCAGCAAAGAAATAGGGTGTTGGAAGCAATAAACTAAGGTTATTTCTTTGTAAGTTGGAGAAAGAGAGAGATGGGGTAGTTGCACTAGTATCACTGCCTCTTTAACTCAGCAAGTTTCGCTCTTCTCACTGCATAATGACTTGACTTTTGGAGAATAATAAACTAGCGTGAGTTAACTCACGCTGGGTGTAACACTTGCGTGAGTTAACTCATGCGGCATGACTTAAGTCACGCATGTGTAAAAAACTAAGTCACATTTTTTACATTTGCGTTAATTAACTAACGTAGGGGTATTTTTGAAAGTTCAGCTGAGTGGGAGCGAAATGTGCTGGGCGAAAAGCAGTAATCATTCCAATGACAACACCAACAATTGCAAATGCTGAAAATATAATGGAAATTTTCAAAACAGAAAACATGACACTCGTAATATTGGTGGGAATATTTCAAAACCAATCTTCAGCTACTATTGCAAGGCCTGCCCCTTTACTGGAGGAAAGTTGATATCCGGAGCATATGACACTAAATATACAATATAAAATGAACAAATTAACTTATCATCAACCAACAGCAGATGACAAAAGTGAACCATCAGGCCCAACTTCAAAGTGAGTAATTCAAATCAATCTAACAAAATCAATACATAAAAGTTCACATATTTTCTTAATAACTGAAGAAAAGGAAAAATATGCTAATAAGTTAAACTAGATAGCTCACTCTTGGAATGGAAGCAAACGGAGCTTAAAAATCGTAGGAAACACTTAACTAAATGAAATAGGCTCATCATACAAATATACTATCCAATCATATCATATCATATCTTATTGATGTTGTAAAAGAAACCTATTTTAACCTAAAATAGCAAGAAATACATGGTGGAAGATAATCATGAGAATGAGTAACAAAAATTTGAAATAGGCGACTCAACCTAATCCCAACATTTCTGGTGATATCACTTAACCTATTGTCAATTTCATTGTCTTTCTTCACTTTTTGGTAAACCAGTCTTTATCTTGGTTGGGTCTCGGGCTCACTAGAGTAGACATTATGGTAACTTAAAAGTGTTTATAGAGGTACTTACAGATTGTGTACTAATGATGCCTAACGCTGGTTGCCGGAGTTTAACTACACTCTTACGGAGTATGAGTTAACTCCTTACCAACTAAACCGACCTGCATTGGCTATTGTCGGTATTTGATAATACATCAATAAGACAAACACAATCTCGCAATTGGCACTTCATGAATGACCGTGTCCAACAATGAAGATACATGCCTACACCAGGACCGGTCCTAAATTTTTTGTACCCTCGACAAATCAATAAAGTTTTGCTCTTTTAATTATTAGAATGTCTTAGAGAGTTATGGAACTTAGCAAGGAGGCTCGGCACTTATGTGCCGTTGGAATGTTTTTCTATTTTTTTTCTTCTGTATTTCTCTATTTATTTGTTGTCCGCACCACTTAAGCTCGTTTAAAACGAGTTGAAAATTTAGGTGGCCGAGTTCAAAATTTCACTCCTCGATGCTTAGGAGCAGACTGACAAGTTAGCCAACCGACCCGTCAAACAAAAAATATATATTTTTTAATGAATTTTAATTTTTTAAAAATTGTTATAAAAAATTATGTTTTTTTAGAGGTGAAAAATGTTGTTATTTTAAAAATGGTTGCAAATTAAATTGTGCTAAAAACAAGCTTATGAGACAAATCCAACCCCATACATAATTAAAAAGGACAACATCATAATTAATAGCAACAATGCCACCATTATAAATTTAACAAACATTAAACAAGTCTCAAAATAAAATCAACAACTAAGGAGGTGGAGCGGAGGCAACAACGAACCCTAGAAAGCATAGCGACAACAGTAAGCATAGCGACAACAGTCCACTCTTCTCTGCCTCATTAATAGGGTTTTTTTTTTAGTGTGTCACCTCACAATAGATAGATCATTGTTAAAAAAAAATCTTAAATTTATCTAAATAATAGTTGTTTTTTCTTTATTGCATTGAGTTATGATGGGTTATTGGGCTACTCCTCTTTAACTTTTGTCTAACTTATTGAAAGAGAAAAAAACTAGTTGATAAGTAGGCAGGCCCTGACCCGCTCCGTTTCCGCATGCCCCATTTTCACCAAATTAAGCGAGGCAAACAAACTAGACGAAACCAATTTAAAACTTCTGCTCAACCTATCAAAAATAACGGGTTAAACGGGTTGTCGTTACGGGTTACAACCCAATATGGCATTGTTGGCTAAGTTATTTTCTTATGTATCAACCAACCACATCCTTTATCCCCCTATTTTTATGGGAACAAGGCTTCTTGCACGTCGTCACCTTAGCTAATAGTTTGCTCATATTGTTGAGTTGAAGGCATAATTGTACTTTATAGCTGACTGCTCGGTTGTCATCTATCCATACTATTCACATACTTATTTTTAAGGGAGTGAATTTATGACCACGTTGTTTAGAGGAAAATTTAATAGTTAATGGGTGTCTGTATGTGTAATGTATACGTACATACATACGTATAAAGTACGTAAATGTGAAAAATGTTTTGGGGACATATTTTCTTGGGAAAAATAAGCAATTAAAGTTACATCCAAAACTAAATTTAACAATTATTTTGAGATAAATTATTTTGTAAATGTCACGATTATTATTACGAGACGGGTAGAATAACTCTTTACTAAAATGAGTAAGTTTTCCAAGAGAAAGTGGGTAGTAATTCCACAAATCTACCTTTGCAGGCAATAAATTGAGATTGGATCATTCAATTAATTTATGTAATGATTACTAAAGGTGGTAAACGGACGATAGATATGTTTACCTTTTTTTTTTTTTTAGGAAATGATATGTTTACTTGTTATCGACCTAAATAAGACGCATTAAAGTTAATTAATATAGAGTTATGAATGATTTAATTGAGAGCATAGAGCCAAACTATTTGGGGCATGGCCATACACCAGTGAACCAAAAAGGGAACGGGGTGCGTTAAAAGGTGGGGAAGAAGGTGCACGTGGTCCCAAACACTAGTTAGATAATCACCAACAGGGTAACCCTACTCTGTAGAAGCCCTCTCTTTCTCTTTTGATTGTTTGAATTGTCAAAGAACAATCACACCCACTTTCCCCCCTCCTTTCCTGCTACATTTTCAGCCTTCATCATTAAGGTACCCTCGTATATTTTGGTCCCATATAATATACCATAATCTTTCTCATAATACTTTATTTTATATATCCTTTTCAATTTTGTTTTTATATGTCTTTTCTTTTTTGACAAATTGTTTTTATATCTGTTTTATTTTACTTTTTGAGAAACATATGGCAATTTTTTAAAATCCAATTAAAATTAATTATCTATGATTGTCATTTTATCGTGAGATTGATATAATAATAATAATAATATATAATATATACTTTCTCCATCTCACAATAATAACTGAATTATTTAACAAAAGTTTGTCTAAAAATAACTGTCACATTTAATTTTAATTTTTTTATCATAAAATAAGTGAGCAATAAGATGCACTATTAACCATTTCTCGATGTACCTTAATTAACGCCATGTACTTCAATGTAAAGTTATTATTGTCACCTTAATGTATACAATGTTTTTTTTATCTAATCTATGTGAAATGTGTTAAATAAGTTGATCATTATGCGACCAATTAAATTAAAAATCATTCTAGTTACTATTTTTGTGGTGACCTTGAACCCGGATCTTAAATATATTATGTATTATCTCTACCAACATAACTAAGCTCACGAGGACAATCATTTTAGTTACTAATCCAACATAAATAATGTGTAACTATTTGTATAATCAAAATTAAGAGTTATACATTTTATAGAGATAAACTATGAGAATTATTTGATATATCCTAAAATTTAATTGGATGCAAGAATCTTATAGGTAGAATTAATTTAAATATTAATTAATTTTAAAATAATTAAATATAAAAAATGGCATGACACTAAAGGATTGAATGATGTATATGTACTCAACTAAAACCCTAGGGTATTGGAGTTTTCAATGATAAAGAATATATTAACCGTAAGTTAAATAGGGATAAAATTAATTACAAAGGTTAAATGTCTTCAAAATTTGAGAAGAAAAATTTTGTTGTAAATCTCGTATTAATTTTTTTTTTCATGGTTAACAAGAGTTTAATGACAAAATTCGCATATACTATGTGCCATAAAATGAGAAATTGTTGGATGTTTGAACATATCAAATGTCATTGCAAAGTTTTACTATTTATGTTAGTACTTATGAAACCTAGTTAATCTTTCTATTGAAGGGAAACCTAATTAATTTTATTTTTCTTGTTTATACATGCAATCAAATAAGCAAAAGAGAGTTTTTTTTTTTTTTTTACAAGAAAAAGATAACATAAATCTCATTTTCTTTCTTTGCATTAAATTACTTTCATTTATCCAAACTAAACATAAAGGAAAAGGTTTACCAATACTTTGATTACCTCCGTTGAAATGTTATTTTCGTGGTCTTTTAATATAATTTCATATAACGATTTTACAATTTATCTTTTTCTTTCCCATATCATTCTCGTTTTGTTGATAAATTTGCAAACAAATTTTCAAGATTGAAATCTATGGTTTTATTTCGTAATGAGTTTTTAATGTTGAAATATATGAACTTTCACTCATATTTTCATATAAATTTTAGATTTTATGACGGTTTAAAATGACGTTGCTTTTTTAAAGTTGTTGCAAAAAGTCACGTTATCGTAAAAGTTAGGAAACCAAACCTCTTTGTTTCCACGAAAGTCACTCACTTAGACGCAAGTTTGAGTGGCTTTGCATCAAACAAAATAGACACTTTGATGCTTGAAATTTTATATGCAAATAGATTAGAAGAACAAAAACGATATAAATAAATAGTAAACAATAAATCGTTATCTAAAATTAAATTAAAAAACGATTGATATTTTTTATCTGGTCGAAATTATGTCAAACAATGTGGAGATGGGCTCCATGCATTTTGCAATTGTAACTAATTAATGAAAAAGCAACTATACTGTACGACCCCTATGGTATGCTGCTGACACTGCAACCTCTCTGTTAAAAGCATGTGCCTCTTTAGAGCTTTGTGTGTGTTTGTTTATGTTGAGAGGGACGAATGCCTATTTTAACTGTGGCACTGAAAAACATGGTCTGTCTTTATATATATACGCATTTAAAAGTAACACATACACATTGATAATGACCTTGCCATCTTTAACCTCAATATCTTTTTATTTTTCTCATCCAATTTCATAATCAAAGGGGGGTATATATAGCCCCCTCTTCGGTTCATATATTGTATAGAAAAATAAAATGGTCCCCAACCAAACCACTGCCATTATTCACCCAGATGAATGTCACATGTGTCATTCATTTAATATATATTAGAAAGGGTCCATATGCTCTAGCAAAAGGACATACCAAGAAATCATACTTTAGTCCAACAACATTAATAATATTGTCTCAATTTTTTCTGAAAACAACAACAAACGATTCTCTTTTCTTCCTCACCACATGCATGCATTGCCTCTAATGTATAAACCGTATAATCCAATAATCCATACCGGATATTTCCACATATAATCGTCCCCGCAAAGAGATTTGTCGTTTTGTTGTAGATATCCTCCCACTTGTTTTCTTAGTCAAATCCTCAATTAGAATCTAAATTCCTATTCAAGTTAGAAGCCACAGAATTATATGTTTTCCTACTAGTAATTTTATACATTAAAAAAAAGGTATTTATATAATTAATTTTGGAGAAACAATATAAAGAATCCTCCCAGGATTAATTTCGAATTGCAATTGCAATTGTAGCAATAATATAAAGAATTTTGAGGTCTCTCTATGATTCTCGAAACTTATCAATGACATTGTAATCGCAATTTCTGCATTATTATTTTGCAATATAAAGATTCACAGCGTAAATGAGCCGGGGTCGGTGAAGCCAATGTGCAAGGTGGTTAAGGGCTCAAGTTTTTGTACATGCCAACTTTTAAGATCCAAATTCCTACTTATACCAATTTCAACGTCTAAAATTTTGAAGAATCAAGATTAGAACATTACCTTCAAAATGTTTAAGACGATCGTGAAATGAGCTATGGCAATTTAAGCTATGCACCCAGCAAAGTTGTCCATAATGTAACTCGGTTAGTTAGGCATAAAGGTAAAGCTAACCTCGCATGTTATTTTGATCTTTTTAATATAGTAACAAATGAACAATGAATATGTCAATAAACCAATGAAAAAAGTTACAAAACATTTAAAGCAAACCTTGTTCAATAGCTGTCAGAGACTGATCAAACCCCTAAAGTGCTAAACACTGCATCTCGACAACCATATTAATAAAGAATATGAACCTTTTCTTCTTCAAGTACTACAATTTCAGCTAGTCAAACAAAAGAAAGAAAAAAAAGAATAGGGAAAGAAAGAACCATATGACTTATTGTAAATTAACTTTTCCAGCAATATATCATCTTTAATTTCTCTTGAGGCAGATGTTTGTGTCATTCTGCTTCCCCTTCAGTGGTGGCTGAGGACATGTAACCCATAACAATGGATGTTTCTTCTGATGGAACACCAGAAGTTGAAGATTGAAACTGTTGCTTACAAGCTTGGCATGTTACTTCCATAACAGTGTTACTTATCTTCTTAATAGCTTGTTTTCTCAAAGCTTCAGCTTTTCCAAGTTCATCTTGTGCTTGTTTTCTTATCCTTTTAGCATTTTCAAACTCAACTTCAGCTATCTCAATTTGACGTTTAGCTTCCTTTCTAGCTTCTTCTGCATAAGCCTTTTCTGCCATTGCCAACTTTAGCTCCTCACTAGTAAACTCTTTCAACCTTGCTAGTTCCAATGTGGATACATCATTCCTTTGTTTCTCTGACTCATTATTTCCTATTGAAAGTTTCAAGTGTGTTTCGTAATTTTGATCGTTTGAATTTGGTTTTTCTACTTGAGGGTTTATAGAGGAAGGTAAGAGTTGAAGTTCTAAGTTATGGTGGTGATGAGAAGTGGAAGGCTTGTTGTGTATATCTGAATTAGTTAATAAGGTAGGTGCTGATAATGGTTTATCAGGTGGTTTTGGAAGCACTGGTAATCCTTGTAATGGGGCTGATATACTAAAATTTGCCTCACTAGATGGACTTGTGCTTGAAGCAGTTCTTGAAGAGCATGCAGGCTGCATTGTTGTTGCTTGGAACTCTGGTTGGTGCTTCCCTCGGATTGTGCATGCGTCTTGATGTTCTATAAAACTCTCCACCCTGATCAAAGGACAAATGCAACTTTAAGTCAATGACAATAAACATATATTGTAGGTTTGTTTGGATTTATTTATGACTTTACCTACTACAAACCTAAGAACTTGTGAACCATTTGAGAGAGCTTGTAAAAATAACTTATAACATGTCTATAAACTGTTTTAATTGTGTTCATGAAGTTCATCATGATGATAGTTTTGAAAATAGTTTAAGTATATATCTTGTATGAAAATAATTTGACTTTATTTTATCTTATAAAAAAAAAGTTATACATAATTTGATTTTATTTCATCTTATAAAAAAAGTTTCTATATACATGAATAATAAGCATCTATGTTAAATAATCACATAATTAAAGAAATTGTTTATCCAACAAGACCTATATATGTTAAACTAGATTATATGACTAGATTGTGATATTATATATGTTAATGCCTGTTATAGCTATTTCATCTTAAAAAATAACATGGTCAAACAAAGATATGTTTATAAAAAAATTAATTAATCAAAGATCTGGGTCATGACTCATAGAAAAAGTAATTAATTAATTAAATAAGACAGAATGATCATATAGGGTCTCCACTAGTACAAATTAAGTCTTCTCTCTTGCATATGATTCATATTGATAAAAAAATGTAGATAGGTAATTAATAATACAGTCCATAAACTTATAATATTAGCTAGCTAGTAGCTACTTAATGATACTGGCTCTTACAGGCAATTTGCAAAGCCTGCATAATGATGAGGGGGTGGGTGGGCTGTATTCATAATCATCATATCATATATTCAAAATTTCAAAACATAATGCTAAAACTTTCAGCTTATGTATTTAACTTTCCAAAATAGTACTATTTTATTATATGAAGAATAATATGATAACCTAAGAAGATGAGAATTTAATTGCAAAAAGGGTATCTGAGATTTAAAAGAATTTTTGTTTCACTCTCAAATATAAAATTTTAGGGTTTGACTTCCTAGGAAGCTAGCTGCAGAAGAATAATCAAATATAATATAATATAGTATAATTGAATTTGGTTTCCGTTAACAAACACAGTCAATTGTTTCAGCAGTGACCTGAATTTGATGAATGATGAATCACACACACACACACACCGAAAAAGAAAGAGAGAGAAAAAGATAAAAGATACCACTACTACAATAAAGATGGAAACTTGGAATGAAGAACAATATGAGAAAGTGAAAGATGGAAAAGAAAGCAGAACACAAACCTGGAAAACACACGACCACAATCACACGAATGTCCTCTGGTACCACATGTTTTGATATGTGCTTTATAATCAGATTGAACAGCATAACCTTTGTTGCATTTGTCACAAACCCATTGTTTATGATTACTATGTTTTCTTCTAAAATGTTTCTTGATTCCAACGAGGTCACCTAGTGCATGACATGGATCATGATGCAAACAACTTGGTTCTGGACAAACAAATACTCTCTTTTTTAATCCTTGTGTTGTTTCTCTTTTCAACAATTTCCATGGTACTTTGTGTCTTCTTCTATGCATTTGAAGATTCTGGTCTCTTTGAAACCCTTGGTTACAGATCTCACAAACATATCTGTCTGATTCTAACAAAGTCTTTGGTGATAGAGACACAACTTCAGCATCTGGATCTAAACAAACCCACAAAAAAAGGTTAAAAAAAAAAAACAAAAACTAAGTTGGAAGAAAGTAATCTTTATTTGTGTTACCTGGTGTGCCTGCTGGTCTTCTTTTTCTTTTGTTATTAGCACCCCCATTTTCTGATAATGCAAAAGCAGTAGTGGCATCAGAAGAGGAATTAACTGTGTTATCTAACATGGGTGGACTGGTTTGAGAGAGCTATAATAAGCTAAGAGAAACCAATAAATTCAGAGAACCTGTTGCAGTGAGGTACAGTACAGCTGGTGGTGGTGAAGTTTGTAATAGTGAGTGGGATTTCAGCTTTATTCGTTGAAAGAAAGATGATAGGTAAAAAAAACAGAAGGAGGAAAGGAATGAAGAGAGAGAAAAAGGTAGTATTGCTTTATGAAATCAGCTTTTTTTAAGGCTTTTTCTTAACTAGCTATATAACTTTTTTCCTTTGCTTTGCTTTGCTTTGTTGTTGTTTCATTGACCCCTCACCTTGAGCAGGTAAGGTTGAAATCAAGTCTTGATTGTTTATAAAAATCTGTCTCTTTCTCTATGGATTTGGATTAGATATACTGTAGGACTGCATGCATCATGGTCGTTCGATTAAAATCAAACAACAAAGACATAAAATGGATATTAACTTGAAATGTAAATCGTCTAATTGCATTTTAAGAAAATCTGTTATTACCCAAGAACAAAAGTCATCTGTAGGTGCAAAAAGTTGTGGGTAATCTTAATTTTCCATGGCTTTTCGAGTGTCACAAGGCGGTGGGAAAATGCTTCATCGACAACAACGTTACCCACAACTATAAAAGCTCTTTGTATTTACCATCGGCCACACCATAGATAATTTGTAGGTAATTGTGGTTTCAACAACAATTTACAAGTGACAAGTTGTGATTACACATTCCTTAAAAAAAAAATTGTGATTACACAAGTTAAATATTGAGAAAAAAAATTCATTCATAATCGTATGCCTTATTTATTGATTTTCTTTCTTGGTTGGTCTTTAAAGTTTAAAATGTTTGTACTGTTATTATATAAAAAATAAAAAAAAATCCTTCTCATTTTCCTCTCAAAACACTTATGTTTGAAGTGTTAGATTTTTTTTTAAGACGTTGAAGTGTTACATGTTGATGTGTAAACACACTAATTACGTGGCATGACCAAAGTTAGGGTTCATCATCCTCAAGTACAAATTATCCGATAATCAAAATTTGGTTTAAAAGAATGAACCCCACCAAACAGAATTTTAGACAGAAATTAGCAACAAAAAGGAAAAAAGACATAAAACAAACAATGGCATATAGTAAGTAATCATTGATTAATGTCATGATACTGTAACTTGCATGAGTGAGTGGTTGCCGGCCAAGATATATGTGTGGATGTGTCTATATATCCTTCCATTAAGGCTTGTACTAATCAAACACAAACTATCACGTGGTTACTAGAGACAAAGTCTTGTTCAAAAAAACTAGTGACAAAGTCTCAGCTCTTTGCTTAAAAGAGGGTAACATGACTACAGGAGTGTAAATAATGTGGATGAGGTACAGCGAAAATTAACTCCCTTACCAAACGGGTTGAGGAGGCCTCGAGAATATATAGACTGTAAAGAGGTTTATTGACCAGAAATTTTCTATCAAAGTTCTATATATTGCATGTGATTAATATAACAAGAATGGAAAACGAGGACGTACGTACAAGATGAATGCATCACATGCATAGCCATATCCATCAACCAGAAGGTGTAACTTAATTAATCAAGTCAGTAGTTCACATTTTGTATAGACAAATGTTAACGAGTGCCTTCGAACATTTTAAAAAAATAAAATCTAGTGTTATAAAACTTTGGCCGTGAATATTGAATGAATTACTTCCATTAACAAACACAAAAGGGAATATTTACACACATTATATGTTGAAACCGAAAGTTAAATTGATGTCCTATTGTCAAGTATTGGTTCACTTTTTAATAACTGAATCAACCTCCATTAACATGTTTTGATGAATGTAAACAATGTGTATTGTCGCCTATCCGTGTAATTTAATCTTGTCATGCTAACAAGTTTTCTAAGAGCATTGTTTAAGAAATCCTTTATAAGAAATTTCATCTTAAAAATATAAGATAAACACATGTAAAAGTAATAATTACACAATTTTCAATGTAAGAGTTACCATTTTTTGTTGCTTAACAATACTCTTAAAGACACTTATTAACATTGTCCTTTAATTTTAAACTGATATTCAATATAAAAATTATTATTTTTCCAATATGCACTTTTGTAATTTTTTAAATTATTAATATGTTAGAAAAATAAGAAGCTTTTATTTGAAACTAGTGAAAAATTAATATATAACGTCAATTAAACTATTTCAAATTTATTTTGTTTCTAGTCATTTTAAACTTTGGTTTAAGTGTGTGCGCATGTGTGTATCTATATATAACATAGAAGAAGTTAAATTTATTAAGGATCCTATCAAATGAAGAAGGAAAAATATGATAGTATGATATATCAATATGTGATTGAAATGGCAACAACGAGAGAAAAACAATAATGTGACTTCAACGAGATGAACAGTAATGTGATTGTATCTTCTTAAAACATCAATGCGATGAACAGTAATTGAACCCCTTGGGTTGGTGGCTTCAACGGCCTCCACGCCTTAAGTGGCCGCTCTTCTTAGACAACATTTAGTCGGATTTGTACGGTGGTAAGCTTTCTCACACTTTTTGGGGTTCTCTGGAACTGTTTGTTTATTTGTGTTGTCGGGTTCTTCGATCTTTTTGAGAAGAAACCATGTTGTTGCTTTCAATTATGGTTTTTGGTCGAATTGTGATCTGTTTAAGTTGTTCGATTTCTGGGTTTCTATGACCTAGTTGTCGTCATGGAAGAACGGTTATGATTCCCATGTTCTCTTTTGAGCGTGAATGAACTTGTTGGGATGTCTATGCTTGCGCCTCTGAATGGAGTTTGTTTCTTACTTGGCTTCTGGTGGACCGGTTGTGCAAGTTCAAAAAGTCAGGTGCTAGCTTGGTTTCCAAAGTGATCAATATTGTTGGTGGTGTTGATACAATCGTCAAAGTTGCAGCTAGAAACTTCACTGCACAATATAAGTTATCCTTCGCCCAAGCAGACAGCAACAACGCATATTTCACAGTCACTGATTTACCCTAGTCTTATGAAAGGTGACTTGATTTCAATCAAAATATCTTAGGATAAATACTCCAACGGAGTTGAAGAATGCAAAATACCCTCCATATGAGGTTGATTTTGAAGAAAGGAGAGAAACCTCCCTTTGGAAAGCAGCTACGTGAAACCTTGATTCCTCTCTGTAAAATCAATAATTGGAAGCTGGTTACGTTGGGCAAACGTTTCTTTGAATTTGTCTTCTCAACTATTGAGGAAATGAGCTCCATTTTATCGACGGGTTCATGGACTCTCAAATTTAGAATCTTTTGCTTTTTGCAATGGGTTCCTGACTTCTGCCTCGGCTCTCAGAAACAATCTAATGTCTAGGTTTGGATTTGTTTCATTGATCTCCCTCAGAAATATTCCTAATCATTTAGTCCATATAATGGGTATAATGAAACGTGGTTCTTATTGATAGAAAATTAGGAATTTGATTACTTTAATCAAAATCACGATGAAAATGTTGGAAAACATAGCATGTTGAGTTTGACTCGAATTATTGTAGCATATTTACCTTTTATTCTTACAAAACCTTCTTTAAATAGCAGCACGAGTTTTTGTTTCTATAAAAAAAATTGAGAAAAACAAAACGATATTCATTCATTCAAATTGATAGAGTAGATCATATACAAACATCACTAAAACGTAAAGGGTGAATTTGCGTGCAAACTCACAACATCCAAATTAATAGCATACAACGACGAAATACCTACAAATAATATGAGAAAATCTAAGTTACTGAAATATCCTTGCTTCCGGATCTGCAACATTGACAATCGAATCATTGATTGAATTTTTAATTGACTGAAGTCGGTCTTTCAATAGAAACTAAATGAACACCGCGACAAGACGCGAAATCAAATACTGCACAAGATGACGAACAACACAATGTCACACTTAGACAACGAAATCACAAAAAACGCAAAAGGAAAAACTAGATATATGTGAAAACCGCTTATTTAGATTAAAAGAAAGGGGAAAAAGATGTAGAAGGGTGATTCTAGGTAAAAAAAATGATCTAAAATCACTCCTCCTCGATGAATGAAGGAGAAAGAAACCTTAGAGAAAAGATAAAGTTTCTCTCACTAGAAAACTAAGTGCTCATAATTTTTTTTAGTTATCATATTATTGGTACGAAGTTTTCACTATTATTTAATGATGAATAATCTTTGTTGTGAAACCTGTGTAGCATACAAAGTAGGTTCTTTCATCCTTACCCATTTTTTTTATATACAAGAGTGAAGAATCAAACCCTTTAACTTAAGACGTCTTAATCGTTAATCACTTAGAGCAACTCATTGTGTATTTTATTCCAAAATTTTAATGTAGCACTTTCATATTTGCATGGATTTGTTTATTATGTAACTCTTTCATCTTGCATTATAATTTTGAAAGCCCTGTGTTTTATGTCAGATTCAAGACTCTATGTAATTATTGATACGACATTAATTTGAATTATTATGTTGCATTAAACATTCAAGGTCACGTGAACAATTGTATAAGCTCAAAGCGAAATTAGAAGTCGTGTCTTTTAAAAAAGAGAAATGCTTACAAGAGCCTCTGGTGCACTTAATAAGAAGTTTAAATTAAAAATTTTAACTTAAAACTTGTGTATTCAACACATTGAAACATCAAAAAACAACTTTATCTACATGAAAGTTATCAATTATTTTTATTTTTGGATCCTTAGCAAGACCCTTTAAAAAATAATAGCGACGACATAAGAAGAACCTTGACATTTTGTTAATTTATACAATATCAAACGACATAAAAATAAATGTTAATTAATTTACAAGATTTCAGAGTGGGAGAATTTCATAGTTACAAGGGATATTGAATTTGATAAGACATTATTAAAGGGAAATGCTAACATGTGTACTTCATACACTTGCTAAGAAATTAAAAAAGGAAATACTATTTTACAAATTGTGTATTCTACTTTTTAAAAGTTGAAGAAAAAGTTTTTTTCAAAACAAATTTGTCTTTCCTTTTTATTTCTAATTGCTTAACAAGTGTCATTATGGAAAATGTTAATGGATCTACAAAAACGAAAGTATGTCTTGAAAGAATAAATATTTAACTTTTGGAGAATTGCATTGCACAATTTATGTTACTCCCTAAGTGAATCATTTATTCTTTCACATATATTAAGAAAAATGTTTCAGTGAAAAAGAGAGAAAAATAAGTTTAAGTGCTCTTATCAAATATTGATACATTTACCGTCAGTTGTTATGGGACGATATCAACTTTCTATCTTAGTTCAAAAACATGTGCCTTAGCATTTCCATTAAAAAAATGTGCAGTCTAAAGACAGTTACTTTGTTTTCAAGTTGGAACTGGGAACCCTCTTGAATCAGCTACGTGACAATGGAGGGTGAGCCATAGATGATTCATCTGGGATGCAATAAAAATCAAAAATCCTTTATTGGTAAAATTTTACCCCGCATCCTTCCTTACACTTATATCTCTACCTCATATACACCGTGAACTTAAATACTCTTAAGTATAATAAATAAATAAACAAAATTTTAAATTTATTTTTGACATACCCATCAATTTTCTTTTTGTTATGGCAATTTTAAAATCTAAATTTCTGAAATTGATATTGATTTCAACAATTATGAAATTTAGAGTGCTGAAATTAGCATTTATACCAACAAATTCAGATTTTATAATTGCTTAAATGAATATCAATTCAACAATTTAGATTTTGAAATTGTCGAAATTGATATTCATTGTGACAATTTTTAAATTTGAATTTGTGGGACTTATATTTTTTTCTTTCCGTGTACCGCCATTTTCAAATAGTGAAATTGCTGGTACACATAATACGTTCCATTTTTTATGGGCCATACCAGCACCTTAGTGAGCCCGTGAGGTGAGATACTTGTCCATGTTGCTTAAAAAAATGTGGTTTTTCAAAACAAAACAAAAAAACGAAATTAGATTCTCACCTTCTATACATGAAGAACTCTTTCTGTAGATTCTAATTAGACTTTTGGTGGAATAATTAAGTTAGTCTATTATAGAAGGTGTGGATAATTGACCACCTCTTAAGTCCATTGTAAGGACACATTTGCAATAGCCCCTTAAATCTGGGTGAAGATCCTTTCCATTTTCTAAATAAATGGAGATTGTCAATTACTATAGTTTTGAAGTAAATATG
>Ga0315914_1001742_pt1 | contig 33107 bp, 17 predicted proteins | sample MpolenodulesMG_FD_203920 | JGI IMG/M metagenome (GOLD analysis project Ga0315914, IMG submission 203920) | Medicago polymorpha root nodule microbial communities from Los Angeles, California, United States - elongated nodules | ecosystem: Host-associated > Plants > Roots > Nodule | place: USA...
GACACACATATGTAGTATATTGATTTCTCTCAAAAAAAAAAGAGTAGTATATTGATTAATGGGCCTTGGCAGTTCCTCTAAAAAAAGAGGCCTTGGCAGTAGCAATGTTTCACCACTTGGATGAATAAGGCCCCGTTTGGTTTGAGCTTATGAAAAATAGCTTATGTAAATAAATAGGCTTTTATTTTAATTTATAAACTCTCACTAACGAAAATTGTATCTTCATAAACGGGTTTTTCATAAACTACATTAAAAACTTATAAATAGTACATATAAACTTATTTATTTGCATAAGTTGTTTTATATAAGCTCTAAAATAAGCTAATCCAAACGGGCCGTAAGTTAAGAAAATGAAAGTTATAATCTAAGAATTCTGCTATTTACCCAACACAAACTGCTCATTCCCAACTAAAAATATCAAAATACCCCTGCGTGAGTTAAGTCACGTTACATGACTTAACTCACATTAGTTATAAATCTGCGTGACTTAAGTCACGCACCTCTGGCTAGTGTTGTGAGTTAACTCATGCTGTTGTGGTCGGTGTTCTGAGCTCAAGAACACGTTTTTTGGACGATGGTCAAATGATTTTAATCGGTTTTACACATTTATATATATTTTTACACGTTTTTTTACTATATTTATTGTAGTTATAACCTATGTGCCAATCTCCCCCTATAAATACACCTCCAAACTTCACCATTTCCTCACACCATCATCTCACATTCTCTCTTTCTCACTCTTTCCCCCTATAAATCTCATTATTGTTTTAGTCTTTGTCTTTTTACCCTTTTGGGGTAAAAAGAGGTCAATCAAGGGGTAAAAATAGGTCAATCGAGGGATAAAAAGAGGTCAATCGACTTGGGGTAAAAAGAGGTCAACCGTTGGGGTAAAACTAAATCTGCTTCTTTTTACCGTGGATAAAAATAATCTTCTTGGGGTATAAAAAGAACCAGATTTAGACTTACCCCCAGAGTTGATGTCTTTTTACCCCATGAACATCGGTCTCTTTTTATCCCTAGGTTGGTCTCTTTTCACCCCAAGGTTGGTCTCCTTTCACCCCAAAGAAGTAGATTTAGTAAATTCGAATAAAATGTATCAATTATTGTAATTGTATCAATGATATTAATAAAATGAGATGTTATATGTATTATTTTTGTTCCTTTCTTTTTATTTATATTTGCATTTATTTTATGATTTTGTTATCTAAATAATATAATGTCTTTGAACACTAATTAAACGCAATGTGAATTTGAATAAAGTTGCGTATTAAATAAATTTGATAAAATTTGCGTAATAAATAAATTCGATAAAAGTTGCGTATTAAATAAATTAAAATAAAGTTGCATATTAAATAAATTCGATAAAATTTGCGTAATAAATATATTCGATAAAAGTTGCGTATTAAATAATTTCTATAAAATTTGCGTACTAAATAATTTCGAATAAAGTTGCGTGTTAATTAAATTCGATAAAAACTTTGTGATAAATAAATTCGATAAAAGTTGTGTATTAAATAATTTCGAATAAAGTTGCGTATTAAATAAATTCTATAAAATTTGCGTATTAAATAAATTAAATAAAGTTTGCGTATTAAATACATTACATTCTTTCTAAATGTGTGGTATCATTACATTACATTCGGATAGAGAATTACAACTTCTGTTGAAAAGTCAAAAGAATGAAGATAACACAACACATGTATTCTACAAAATCAACTATATATGTTATCACATCGAATTCCCTCATATAAGACGAGTCATCACATAAAGAATGAGGTGCATTCCGTGACACTCATCTTATATGAAGGAATTCGATATCATAACTTATATAGTTGATTCTGCATAATACATGTTGTGTCCTCTTAATCTTTTGAATTTTCACTACACTACCTAAACATACAACTTTCGGGTGAATGCTTGAGAGCTGTTGTTCAACAGGTTTGACCTTATCCAATTTCATAGGTAAGACAATTGTTGTAGTTGGAATGTGCAAACCTAATCATGATGCTACCTAATCATGATCTTCTGGGGGAATCAAAATGTTGAGAATATCTTCATGCGATCTCAGCAACGTGACAAACATATCGATCCACGGGAACATGTTGTGTTGCCAAAAAATCGAGAATATGTTCCTCACGTCGTCGTCGTTATTTAATTCTAGCCAACTGAACGTTATTCTCCCGTCGTCCAACGTTGGATGTTCATACCAAATGTATTTCACCCTCCTTGTGTCTCCGGGGTTGAGTCCTTGGTTGATTTCATCCAGTTGATCTTTGAGATTTTTTAACGTAACACTAATGTACAGAACCTTGAACATCTGAGGATTTCCACCGTTGAAGCGTATGCTGACATTGAACAAATCAGTCACTGTTTCAAACCTACGCCATACAAAATTAAACAATCAATGAAAAACTCATTCAAACATTTCATCAAACACTTGGAGTGCAAAATATACATAAACCCTAAAACTCATATCTACAACATAAACATGCAATCATCTAAATATATAAATCACATTCAAATCACATGCAAAAAATTAAACATCTAAACATATAAATCACATGCAAAAAATCAAACAATCACATGCAAAAAATCAAACATCTAAACATATAAATGACATGCAAAAAATCAACATTTAAACAAAACCCTAAAACTCATAACTATAACATAAACATGAAAAAATCTAAACATATAAATCACATGCAAAAAATCAAACATCTAAACATATAAATCACATGAAAAAAATCAACATTTAAACAAAACCATAAAACTAAAAAAATCTAATTTAAGAGGAATAATCAAACATATAAACATAAATAGGTTAATGATGTTTGATTATGAAAACTTACTTGTTATTGGAGTCTTGTTTGATTTGATCTTGAAGGATTTTCGGATTTGAGAGAAATTTTGGAATTTTAGATGGGAAATGAGGAAATGAGGTTCTGTCTGACTTTAAAATAGCACGAAGCGTGAGTTAAGTCCCGCAACGTGACTTAACTGACACAAATTTAACAATAGCATGAGTTAACTCATGCAGGGGCATTTTTGTCTTTTTAGTTGGGAGCGAGCAAAAAGCGTTGGATAAAGAGCAGAATTCATAATCTAATTGCGAGGGGCGGATAAGAATATACAAAGTATAATAATGCTCTCAATATTTTTTCCTTTGGGGTGGTGACAACCCCTTCTGGCAATAACCTGGTCTGGTTCATGTCTCTACTTATAAAGATATTGTTTGACATATATTACCAAATGTAGAACTCGTAACTTGTAACAAATGGTCTAATGAATTTTGAATAAGTTCTGATATTATATCTTGCCAAAAAAAAGTTTTGATATCATATTAATTTTTTTTATATTTCACTTAATTCATCTTTACAAAATCGGGTTTAAGGTGAAACTGACCCCTCTAATAATCATATTGTCCGATTATATCTCATTTAATGTGAGACTATGTTATTCCAAAATCAAATTTTAAAAATTTATTAGTATTGTTTACATCAAACTTGTTATTAGTTGTACATAGCAATACCAGACTTCCCAGGAAGCATAAAAAAATGTCATAACTCACTAGCACAAACTAATCCCTTCTTTCAAGGCTTCAACACTCTTGTAGTACTACTAATTAGAACTAAGCCCATTTTGCGTTTGCACACCATAATGAAAATCACAATTATTAAAAAAGTCATTCTAAATACAACAAAGAAATCATATTGAATGTTTCACGAAACAAGAAATGACCGATGAAAATTTTCTTCTTAACAAAATTGATGAGCTTGGTTGGAATACGATGAAGGTTATTATGAAATGCATAGTACTCGTGAAAATATTCATGTCATTTTTTTCGTTATATATAGTATTTTCTTTTTTAAGATGTTTATCTATCGAAATGTTTTTCAATATAAATTACTTAAAATAACTTCATATTTTTTTTTTTTGAAATAAAAATAACTTCATATTTTAAGAAGTTTTTTGATTTTTTTTAAAAAAAAAACACAACAAACATGAAAAACTCCTTTTCTTGATATTTATTTATTTTATTAAAAGCTGTAACAAACTGTCCTCTATCATGATTATTGATGACACACTACAAGCGATTGACAAAGTGTAAGAATGATCACAAAGTGTCCTTCAATTAGTTTTTTATTTTATTTTTAAAGCAAAGATAAATTTTATTAAACAAAACCACTCCTCAAAGCATAAGTCATACTTTGAGGGTTCTGGCTGGACTGAAACTTGAGAGTACTACTCTCAAATGCATTGCCATCAAGAGATAAAACCACCTGATACATGACAGCTCCAACATTGAATAACTAACATATTCATGATATCCAAACTTGCAAAATTCTACGCTGACACTTAGTCACAACCACTATAGAAATTGAATAGTCAGCGTAGAATTTTGCAAGTTTCTACGCTGACCCTTGAAATATATATATATATATATATATATATATATTCAACTTGAAATTCAGTCAATTCCACGGGAACCAACAATGACAAACAAAACAACCATCCATTTTTGGGTTGGTTTAGTAGTTGACTTTAGATCTTGAAGTTCGTTCCTTTTAAGGTTTCAGGTTTGATTCCCCCTGACGCTAATTTTGATGGGCAAGTTCATACAGAGTCTTGCTCTAGCTTTAAAAAGGCCCCCCCGCAAGTGAGCAGTGAGGCTGATCCCTTCGAAATAGTTGATTCTTGAATCGAATACTGAGTTTAAAAAAAAAAAAAAAGCCCGCAGCAAAGGAAGCGCATTGTAGATAAAAAGAATACTCCCTCCGGTTCTATTTATAAGAGAAAGTTAGGTCAACAAAAGTTGATGTATCTAGATTGAATTTTTAACCAGATACTTCAACTTTTACTGACCCAAATTTCTCTTATAAATAAGACCAGAGGGAGTACTACATATTACTCCTTCTATTAGTTTATTGGGCTGGACCAACTCATGTGATTGTTTTCGGACTTCATTGTTTAAATTCGGGAGCGACTTTGTTGACTCTCACTAACTCACTTGAATAAAGAAAAAAAGTTGAACTACTTTATTTGTCTATCCGCTGTTTTATTACATTAATATGTATAAATTACGAAAAATAGTTTTATGACATTTTGATTAAAATTATAGGCATAGAATAGATAATAGATAGCACTTTCATATTGTAAAAATTATACTTATTTTTTATCAATGATACCAACAATATAACAAATATAATATAAACATTTATCTTTAGAATGACATCAACAAAATAACATCTTATAGCTAAATTTGTTTAAGGGTACAATTCGAAGTGAAAAAATCATCCTAAAACCACGTATTCTCTTTATATATAATATTGATAAAACACTTTTTAGAGGTCCAATTACAGATGACAATAGTCTTTTTCAAAAGATTTAACATTGATATATTTTCAATTTGAATTCGAACTTCGAGCTCTAGTTAAGCCAAAAAAATAGGGTTAATTGTTTAAATTGATTCTGTGATATACACGAACTCTGAAAAATGACTATAAAAATAAATAAAATAAACACAGGATTTACCTCTTAATTTGAGATTCTGCATATTTTTTTAACTCCTAGTCCTATTTATCCCTATGGGCATAAAGTCCATAAAAGTGACATCGATGTTGAATATTTTTCAGGCTTAAATAATAAAAAGGTCCCTGTAAGTTCGCACATTTTTGATTTTAGTCCCTGTATCTTTTTTTGTTGTGAAACAACCGTTGTATTTACTTAACCTTTTGACATTCGTCCCTGCCGTTAGTTTCCGTTAAAAAAAACGTTTTGCTGGCTAACGGACCAATACATGACACTTGATGAGTTGGCAACCGGTTAGTAGAGGGACTAAAACAAAAAATGCAAATATACATAGGGACCAAAATAAAAAACATAATCAACAAAATTTGAAATTTAAAACATAATTTTTTCACCTTCTTCCTCACTACGTTCTTTTTTCTCTTCTTCATTTCTGTCGTTCCCACCCTCTCAAAGTTGCGCCCTAACTCGAATATGGCTTATTCGAGTTTATCACTGCAACACACAATTGGGAATTCTACTGCAGTGCTTTTTATTCGACAACAGTTGCTTCAGCGAAACCTTGTTCAAGCCAAGTTGATGGTGTTGCAACCATGCCTCTATCGTCACGAATTACTGTTCCTATACTCCATAATCCATTCCCCAATACCTCTCTATTGAGAGGTTGGCATCACACTTCACTTTGAAATTGTTTGTGCAGGTGGGGGGTATTGTTGTGTTTCAAATTTATCCCGGTTGTTTGCTTTTCTGTAGTTAACACTATTGATAAATACCACCAAGCTAGGTATATCCTCAATTGTGAATCCTATTACTGTGATTGCAAAAATTATTGCTAAAACTTTTTCTTCAACATTCTCAATCATGTTAATAATCCAATCAATAACACATGTGCAAAAGTAAAAGTGTTTGCCTAGGGAAAACCCAAACCAAATTTGTCTTGCCCATGTGCAATTTTTGAAACAAATGATCTTCTACCTTATGGTTATAGAATCTTGGGCATATGATGTTGCAATTTATTGCTCTTTTGCAAATGATCATTGTCAGGATATGATATACCTGTGTTTGCATCTTTTCCCACTAGTTAATCATGAAGTACCTAGATTTTACATTAATAATTGATTGAAGTCTCAGTTTTCCATCCACATAACATGGTCTTCTTCATCTTGGTTAACTGTAGGAATCTGATAGACTGTCTCTCTACCTATTGGATAAATCAAGCTTGAATTTGTAACTAAGGTGATCTTCTATAGAAGCCTGAACAAGATGCTTATTAGGAAAATATGTAGCCTTCATAAAGGAATTTTCAAACAGAGAAATGTGGTTTTCAAAGAATTTTTTGATGAATTTCTAGTGTAGTGATGTGGATCGTGATGTTAATGTTTGTTGATGAATTTTTGAGTTTTTTTTTGGTTTTCTACGAAGTTTGATGAAGATTTGATGAAGATGATGAAGAAGAGGAAAGGAAGGAAGAAAATGAAGTTTTCTATGAATTTTTTGATTTGGTCCCTCTGCGAATTTTATTTTTTGATTTTGGTCCATCTAACTTTGTGACTCAGCATACAGAACGACACATTAGCGTCGTCTGCCATGTCATCCTCCGTTTGCCACGTAGACATTTTTGTAACAGATGATGACGACATGGACCAAAACCAAAACTTTTATAACTTATAGGGGTTGTTTCGCAACAAAAAAAGATACATGGACTAAAACCAAAAACGCGCTAACTTACAGAGACCTTTTACTTATTTAAGCCTATTTTTCATGATTTTTTGCATGCATGTTTAGGATGTAAAAATACGACTTTTCATTTAAAATTAAAAAATTTCGACAAGGAACAGATTAATTATAAATTTTTAAAGTGTCAAAAACTAAAAAAACAAAACAATAGAAATCTCGATCTAGAAATTCAATTTAGAGTTGGTTTTTTGACACCTCTATAAAAACACATTGAAAGGATCTATATAGTTTTGCAACATTTCGTCTATCCTCGATTTATTTTGATTTTTCAACCAAAACATGCAAAATTGCAAATTTTCTCCGAGTAAGCATATACTCACGGGTCAAATTTTGTTCCCTAATTTTTCTAGAATGTTTATAACATCATAAGAACCACCACGACTAAAATTTAGAGTTTTTGAACAAGAGACGAATTTATTATGAATTTTCATTTCAGCTAATTATGAATTTCTTAAACAATTCATACTTAAATTATTCCTCGTTTAGTAACTTCAAAAATTTAGGAACAAAATTCGACCCTCAAATATATGTTTGCTCGGAACAATATTGCAATTTTGCCCCGTTTGGTTGAAAATTGAAAATAAATTGAGGAATAGTCGGAATGGTACAAAACTTTGTTGATCATCTAGATTTATTTTTACAGGCGTCTGCCAAAAATCAACTCAAAATTCATTTTTTAGATCCATATTTCCGTTTTCAGTCTTTGGCGATTCATAATTAATTCGTTCTTTGTCGAAAAATTTAAATTTTATGTGGAAATTCATATTTTAATGTCCTAAACATGCATAAAAAAAATCGTGAAAATATTCAACCTCTAGGTCACTTTTCGAGACTTTATGTCTATAGAAAAAATATGAGGTTAAAAATAGGAAGAATCTCAAATAACAAAGGTAGAGTCTGTGTTTTTATTTTATTACAGGATCATTTTTCAGACTTTGCGTATATGACATAGTCAATTTGAATGATTACCCGATTTTTTTTTACAATAATTAATTTTATCATACAAAAAAGTCTAACGACACAATTTATTTTTCGCTTGGCTTCCATTCATGCAAAATTAGTTTTTGATATAATCCATCAATATAAAGTGACATGGATTAGTCTTTAGTCTTGTCTTTGTTTTTCTCTTGCCGACAAAGAAATAAAATAATTATTTGACATGTCAGTTCATGTATTATCCTCTCTCCAATAAATACATAAATGTATTATTGACAAAGTAATAATTAAATTTCATTTTTAATTATAAGATCATTTATAAAAAAAAAATGTGCGTTCTTAAATATATGACTCTGTAAATTATTAGATATATTTATTACCTTTTTTTTCCCTTCAAATATACCTTTATTAATGCTAACAATTTATCTTCGGATATGAAAAGTAACATTGAATACATTTATTTACCCTTCCTTTCCCTCTCTCTTTTTTTGTGAGCCGTCGGCTGAAACCCTAATTTCTTCTCCTTCATCCATCAAAGAGGGGTGGTTTAGGGTCAATTTTTGACCTCAAATCACCCCTCTAAATCTTTTTTCTCCTTCCCTTCTATTTAAATAAGTGATTTTCACATCGAATTAGGTTTTCCTTTTGTGATTTCGTCGTCTTAGTGTGACACTGTTTCGTTCGTCGTTTTTATGCGGCGTTGTTTGTCTTTTCCCTTGTTTAGGTGTTTGTTCAATTCAGATTGTGAGATTAGCTTTGATCAAGTGCAGATCCAACCAATGACTTTGGCGTCATCAACGTTGCAGATCCGGAGGCATGACTTTTCCAGAGATTTTAGTATAGTCATATTTGTAGGCTTATGTACTTTGCCGTTTTATGCTATTAACATGAATGTCGTGAGTTTGTTCACAGATTCATACTTTTTATTTTTAGCGAATTTGTATTGCATCGATGTACTCTATCAATTTGAATGAATGAATGTCGTTTGTTTTGTGTCAAAAATAATAATTAGTCACACACATTTCAGATATATTTACTACCCAAACAACTTTTCTTAATACTCATCATTTTTATTTGTCAGAAAAAAAATACTCATCATTTTTATAAGTGTTCTTATAAGAAGAGACAAATGAAATATTGATTTAAACTTTAAACACGATGAATGCATGCATGTTTAGAATATTATAAGAATCTCTCTAAACAAAATTAATTTTTTTAAACTAAACGAATTAAATATTAATTTTTATGTTTTTGGGGTTTAAAAATTTATATTTAATACATGTTTTTTTTAAAAAATTATAATTTTTTTTGGAGAGATTCTATCATATTTTAAACATTTTCAGAAATATTCATTCAATAATATGAAGTCTGCCCATGATTTGACTTATAAAAATGGATCAAAAGTGGTGATTCAAAATTTTTGAAAAACTAAAAGTCGAAGAAATTCTTAAATGAACCTAAAATGAAAAGTTAGTATATTTATAAGATCATAAACATATTTAACCGTTTAAAAAATATATGATAGAAAAATTTGTTGTATAATATAATGGATAGATATCCGTCTTTCAAAAAAAAAAATGGCCTTAAAAAAAATCATATATAATGGATGGATGGAGAGTACTGCTCAATTATTGCAGCCATTGATGATGGCAATGGTGATCGTAGATGGTTCTCGCGAGAGAAAGAAAATAACATTGTCCCCATTGTTCTATATCATGCATATGTTTTGTATATGACAGCCGATCTCCTCGCATTCTCTCCTTCCTTCTATTTTCATAAGTTGTGTTAATCTCTCTCTAAATTTTAAAGAGAAGATCAATAGTGAGAAAAAAAAGATCGAGATAGATAGATTATTGAAAGAAAATGATTCATTTTAAAGCACAAGAAAAGAATATAGAAAGATGGGGTAGTTAAGCTCAAGGGTAAGGCCACCAAACAATACCATTAGAACACCTCGAGTGGAGGTTCCTCATATTCAAACCACCAACGTAAAGGCATAAGGATAGAGAGAGTATTGGAAGGAAATAATCCAATTTGAATTACAATAAGTACAAAAAATATTAGAAAAAAAAAGTACAAAGAATATAGAAAAGATGGGGTAATTAATCTTAAGGGCAAGACCACCAAACAATACCATTAAATAATGACGTCGTTGTCCTCGTGAGCTTAGCTCAGCTGGTATGACAATGCATAAAATATGCAAGGTCCAGGGTTCAAATCCCAGCCACCACCAAAAAATAAAATAATGGCGTCGTTGAAATGCTGTGCAACATGGGAAAGAATTGTCTCCGGTCAAATTTTCTCCTGTTTTCTCCTGTGAAGCAATCCGAACCGTCCATTTCTTTTTAATGAAAATCAATGGCTATTAATAAAAGCAATTAAAATCAACATAAACTTTGTCTATTTCATTTCATTTCCTTCCTTCTCCCCTTGAGAGACCAGCTTACTGTAAAACACAAAATTGTTTCATCTTCTTTAATAATAACAACACAACCCAGTGAACACCAAGCAATTATTGATGATGTTGTCGCTTGGTTGCTATGTTAGATTATGTATAACTCCAAGCATTGTCATGACAGAATGAGAGAACACCGTTTGTATAACTCCAAGTATTTGTCATGACAAAATTAGTGGTTTTCAAGCAATCACCATGACATAATCCGAACCTAAGCAATTGTCACTATTTCCAAGCTTGTAAATTTGAAATTCAGTTGATAATCAACCCAACCATTTTGCATAAAGTAAATTCGAAATTAGGTTAATCTAGAATAATAAGAGATGGAAATCAACCTTAAACATAAAAAAAATAATACCTAAAGAATGGGAGAAGGAGAGAAGAAGCGAAAATAGAGAAGGATGAAGGAAGGACATCATTGTTGGTGCACCGCCGAACAGGATTCAATCGCAAGAATGGAGACAATCCATTCCCTGTGAACATACCTGAATTATAAATGGTTTTATCTATTTCACACAGAAATGTAATTAATTTTGTATGAGGAAATGATATTATAAGTTGTTTTACAAAATTGTCTTTAATAAATTGCATAAGAAAGATAAATTAAAGAATTGAAAGAAGAGAAAGTAATAAATAATTAAAGGTATAATAGAAAAAATAACAATAATATTTCTTTGATATTAAAAAACGACTTATAATTTAATTAATTATGACCAAAAAATTTCCCAAAATAACTTACAATGTTTAAAAAAGAAGCAACCTTGGAAAATTGGCAGAACTTAAAGCAGGGAAAAAAGGTGGAGTTTAACATGAGAAAGGTTAATCCTTTTCCACCATAGGAATTTTTTTTAAACCATTGGATCAGGTAAGGAACATAATAGTATCATAGTCTCTCAACACTGTATTTTCTCACACCATCTTCCACCACCATCCTACCTTTCTTCTATTTTTCTTCAACCGGCACCTGGGACATTATATCAGATAACTCTTGAGTTTCTTGTCACCACTTTCAGTCCTGATATCTCTCTTTTTGCCAAGTTTGGGGACTAATAATAAGAAATTTAAATTTAGTCTTGATTATTCCTCTTTAGTTTAGTTTCAAATTGTAATTTGTAATTGTTTTTGGCCTTTAATTTCTACTTGGGTTGCAGCAGGATCAAATGAACAACTTTAGATCTAATTTTTTTTTTTTGAACAAAACGGTTGTGAGGAATTTTATTGAACAAAATGTTAAGGTTGTGAGGTTTGGGAGGGCGGTGTTGGTGGTGAAATTGATGTTGCTGGCGGGTGAGTGAGGATATGGAGAAGAGACAAGGGTGGTAGTGAAAAATAATATAGTATGAAGAGAATATGATAAGAATGTAGTCTTCATTATATCTAATGGTCCAAAAAAGCTTTTCTATGGTGGAAAAGGAGTCACCTTTTCCATGTTAAACTCCACCACCGAGAAAAAATCATGTTAAAGAAGGATGAGATGGAAGTGTAAAAATTAAAGTTGATCATGAAAGAAACATCCATTATGAGTGAGAGCCAACGTAGAAATCATGAAGTTTTTTTTAACAAGCTTAATGAGAACCATGAACTTTTACCAAGATAAAATGTTGTAGTATTATCTAAAACAGTATCGTATACTAGTTAAGATAATGTTTTATTTATTTTATAAAATAAATGTTAGTCAAACTAATCGTTATTCACAATAGATGTTAGTTAAACTAGCTATTTTATTCAAACTAATCGTTAATGAGACTAACTGTTATCCAAAGTACAACATCTATACTCTCATTCTCATGTTGTTATATGTCAAATTGTGCAAATGTTCTTATATGTCAAATTGTGCAATCTTATCTCACTCTCACATTTTTATCAAGCATTGCAATTGTCTCTCATTATCTCAGCCTTCTTTTTTGGTAGTGGTTGAGGTTTGAACCCCGAACCATGCATATATTATGCATTGTCCATATCAATTAAACTAAACTCACGATGACATTATCTCATCCTTCTAATTGATCTCTAACAATTCAGAAGATAAAGTTTTAATTTCAATGTTTGAGAGACAACAACAATTTGAAAGCTCTATTAGGCGTAGACAAAGAAGAAATGTGATAGAGCATAGCTTTAAAGAAGAAAATAATTATTGTTTAATAACTACTTCTTTAAAATTTGTATACATGCACCGGTTTTCAATCCCAAAGATTCAAATGGATAAGCATGTATTTTTCTTCGAATTGTAACAACCTTTAGAAATCACGATAAATATATCCGAATGAGCATTGATACATGGTAAAATGAATATTCCACGAAAGCACTAAAGTTGAGTGCATAATTAGCTAGAGAGATTTGTAAATGGTATGAACAAATTATTTGAGGTTGAAGGCCTAACAACCATGATCTTCATTGTCAATTACAATTGAGAAGGGCACGTGTATTTCAAGTATGTAAGGTTCTATTGATTATATGTACTATAGTCTATTAGATTGAGGATCAATCATACATGACATTATAAATAATTAGATGTAAATTTTATCGTTTTCTTTGATCATTATTACCATAGCCAAATAAACAAGATAAGCCCTTTTAAAAGAAAGATTGGGAACCTACACACACAAAAGAGATTGATACTTGATAAAGTATAGTACTGTTGTGTTCCTTTGGCATGCAATATGCAACTTGATAAAGAGATTCAAATTCAGAAAATGACATTTCTGGTAACCTGGCCCTTGTTTCCAAACGAGCAACGTGTCAATGCCCTATGATATGATTTTCATTTCTTGGACAAACGTACACGGAGACGAAACCACATTGGTTCTATTCTTCTTCTTCAAGTCTTCAGTTTAATTCAACCGCACGTACACACGAACGAATACTATTTGTGTCCTTCAAAATGTTAAAATCTACGCAATTCTAGAGTCTACATTATTTGGCAGCAGACATTGTTCCACATTTTAGCTCAACCAAATTCATTGTCTCTCCATATCTACCACATGCTTTTGTTTTGTTGGCATTAATTATTGAATTTCAATAATGGATTATATCTCACAATCTTGACAATCAATCCCTTGCCTTTTCCAGTTTGCAGACAAATGTCAAGTTTGATCATTGATATATATAACTCATATTGATGATAAGAGTATGTATAAGAGTAACATTAAACCCTTCTAAAAAAAAGAGTAATATTAATCACAAACTTAAAACTATTTAATCAAGACAATATCTGGAAATATCTCATCACAATCATTTTATTCTATTCCTCATTTATCTCACTTAATTTGTTTCACCATATTTTTCTCCATGTCTTGTAGTTCACGTGATTTCTAGTAAAAGGTTTATGTACCTATATTAAGAAACAAAAAGAAAGAACTTTATACAAAAAAAAATAGCTATGTAGTTATTGCATTAGCGAAAATGACAACTTGTATTTTTAAGATAAAATTTTCTTTTAAGGAATCATTAATCAATGTTTTTAAAACACTTGTTCGTAAGATCCGTAAAAAAAAAAAAAATCCATAGATTTTTCTAATATTGTTGTTCCTGTCCATTTTAATCTTGTCAATAGGTTTTTAGGATAGTCAAAGAAATGAATGTTGTTCTTTTGGCCCCCGAAAATGTGTAAAATTTTTGGGAGATGACTCCAAACAACTTTTTTTTTTTATGTTTTTAAAGATTTCGGAAATTAACTCTCAAATATTATTTTTAAGAATAAAAAGCAAATATGGGGCCAAAAGAACAACCATTTAAAAAAGTAACTATACACAAATTGATGAGGTGTTCATTGTCAATATCATAAAATCACTTTAGATGTCATCTTCCGCTATGAAAGTAGGTTCATTCGCTGACCGAACTTTAGGCCCAGCAAAGGGTCGACTTCATGTCTCAGCTCTAGAAATATCCTTTCATTTTTGTTTCTTTTTTTTTTATACTACAAATTTACTTTTCAGTAATATATATTAGGCTTAATTGCAGTTTTATTCCTCTAACTTTTTAAAAGTTGCGATTTTGGCCCCTAAGAAAAAAAAACTACAAAACAGCCCCCTAAGTTTTGCAACTATAACAGTTTTGGCCCCCAAGGTTGATATTGACTCGGTCTACGCTGACGTGGCATCCTAAGTGAGGTGCCACGTGTTTTTTTTTTTTTGCCTTGGGGGGCCAAAACTGCTACTTTGAGAAAACTTAGGGGGCTGTTTTGTAGTTTTTTTCTTCTTAGGTGGCCAAAATTGCAACTTTGAAAAAATTAGGAGGCTAAAACTGCAATTAAGTCTATATATTACTGTAATTTAGAACATAGACTAGGACGAAGTAATCCCCCATACTTGGGGTACGCCTTCAACAAAATTGGATGATTTGGATGGGTTATGTGATGAAATAATCCCTGATATAGAAATAGATTGGAATTTACTTAATTCTGATTTTGTCAATGTTGTTCACGCTTGAGGGTTCTCTTCTCCTTATGATTGTGTTGTTTGTTTTATACTTTTTTTTTTCTTGTCGAGGTTTTATCCCACTAATTTTTTTAACAAGATTTTTAATAAGGTAGATGTTGAGTTTCTTTGAGTATTTTGATTTGGATTTTGGTCTAGTCTTCCAAATGTTATGTATTTTCATTTTATTTTTTAAGATGTTGTAAATAATAAACGACAAGCAAAAAGTACCAACATAGTTGAAATGTCTTTTAGTTTATCATGTGATACATTTGTACTCTTTTTTGGTGAAAACAATATTTGAACCATGGTTAGCTTACTTTTGCTAAAATGAAAAATCAAAGTAGTTTTAGCAATTTAATTTTACTCAAGTATTATCAAATTTGATTCCATAAAGATAATATTATCAATTTTATTATCTTTCTTTGATAAGAAAAGTTTATTAATTTATACGAGTATAATGAGTATTCAAAATCCATTACAAAGAGAAAATATTATACATATTAAAGACATTACAACAGATATAAAAAACATTACTGCCTTGGTGGTAAGAGTTGTGAATTGGAAGCATGAGGTACCTGATTCGATCCCTAATAAAAATTTTGTAAAAAAAAAAAGAGACATTACAACAGGTCTGAAAAATGTAATAGAGTGGTCGATTACTAGAGTGATTGAAAGATACATTCACCACAACAATGTATTGGGAAAAACCCATGTCCCACATCGGATAGATAAGACTCTTAGTAAGAGTTTATAGAGATGAGACAATCCTCACCTTAAAAGCCGGTTTTATAAGGATGAGTTAGACCCTAAATTTCAATATGGTATCAGAACCTGATGAATTCTCAAGGGTCACCTACCGATTCACGCACCAAGTCCAAAGAGTGTTGCTGGGCATGACGGCCGATTCACGTACCAAAGTCCAAAGAGTGCCGGGCGTGACGAGGGTGTATTAGGAAAAATCCATGTCCCACATCGGATAGATAAGACTCTTGGTAAAAGTTTATATAGAGGAGACAATCCTCAACTTAAAAGCCAATTTTATAAGGATGGGTTAAACCCTAAATTTGAATATAATGTTTTGTCTGAATGAAGTATGAAATGATCGTGCTTATTTCTCAATCGCAGCCACACCTTTAATCACCAATTTATATTTTAACTTTGATACAAGTGCAGTAGGAACCAATGCTCATTAAAAATAGAAGTTTTCCATAGGATGAATATTGTTTGTGACGATAACCATATTCACATTATTGTGGTTTTGGCAGTTATAACAGCATAATCTTGATATTGAATGTTTTAAATATGAGAATTATTAATTATTTGTCGCATAACTACACTTCAAATGGTAAAAAAAAAATGCAGGGATATTTGATGCGCTAAGATTTAATGTGTATGAGTTTTGTTATTAGGCTTTTGTTTCTTTTGGAAATTGTTAGGCTTAGAACAAACATAAGTGTGACAATTACATCTTCCTCATATTGTTTTTTTAATTTGTGATTGTTGTTTCTTTCTTATTGGAAATATAAAGTCTAGATAGTTAAAATTTAGTTAGTCAGAGTTTGTTAATTTCTCATGAGTTTTTTTTTTTTTTTTTGTTAAATAGTCTGATGGTTGAATGACACACTATTAATTTAGATTGAAGTGAAGAATCTGTTGTACAAACTTCAACCGCTACATATTAACATCCTTGCATGTACCAATTGAGTTGCCCACATGACAATTTTTCACGAGTTCAATATAAAGATTCTTATGTGCCTATTTACTATCTTTTAATCAATAATTTAATATGAATTATGAAGATTTTTGTCTTCAATAAATGCTCTAAGAGCATTCGTAATGGAATTCTTCAATTTTGAGTACTTAAACAGGTCACATGTGTACACATCAGTCATTTATAATTTTTTAATAACAATATCTAATAAGTACTCAATCACTTAAATGCAGCACCTTGACAAAAGTTTTAAATGAACTCCACTAATAAACAAAGCATGTCAAACAAACATTACAAGATGACTAATTTAATGAAAAGTATCGTGAAATCCACTTAAGAATGAGATGCTTAACGTATTATTATGGAAAAAAAATCTAATAGTATATTCTGATGGACCCTTCAGAATAAAAATATAATCTTCCCTAAAAAAAAAAATCTAATCATGTTCCGCACCAAACCTGTTAAGAGATGAACATGACCTTGGAAAAAAGCATCATTAATCATCACAAATCCACGTGAAGGTCAATAATACTTAGCCTGGCGATGATTTATTGCAATGCAATCTGGAGTTAATTAGGAATTCTCTTCAATCTGGAGTTAATTTTTTGACAGATGCATTTTTTTTTAGGAATTGACAGATGCATTATTCAATTCATATTCAACCTTCTATTATTTTAGATGAAAAACAAGTATGCATTTGAGTACGTGGTTTAGATAATTTTAAAGAAAAGAAGCGTGGGGTGTTTCAAATACAGGGGACAAAAACAGACGACATATATAATATGGATTTTATTTTTTTGAAGTAATATATAATATGGATTTTATTATGTATGGTTAGTGATCATATTTATTAATTAACATCACAGCACATTATTGAAAATATATGCAAAACATTCTACAATATTGTTGTATGTAGAAATTAAATTAAACTCGTAATATTATATACAAGGATATAACTGCACTCTTAGGTTTTATATATTTCCATTAAAACTTTCTTAAGAAAAATATATTCCATTAAAACTATTTTATATCCCTTGGTAGACATTTATATGAGATGTCCATTTATATTTCAAAACTATTTGATATAACGGTCTAAATGTTGTTTATAAATGTTTTACACCCATAGGGAAGTATAGATGGATATAACGGTATTGCACAAAAAAAAAGGGATATAACGGTATAAATGGAGTATAAATGTTTTTTTTTCCTTAATGATTTGGTCTCTTAAGTTATTTGTTGGTTATATTTTGGTCCCATAAGTTATTAACGTTACAATTTGGTCCTTTAAGTTAGTATCTGTTATATTTTGGTCCCATAAGTTATTAACGTTACAATTTGGTCCCTTAAGTTAGTATCTGTTAGCCAAATAAATCCTCACCGTCAGTCTTTTGCCAAAACGTTAAATAGGTACATATGAATGACGACATGACAACTTGCAATGTGTATCCACCTTAGACATTGGCTTAACGGTTTTGAAGGTGGAGATTTATTTGGTTGACGGAAAATGACTTAAAGGAACCAAATTGTAATGTTAATAACTTATGAGACTAAAATGTAACCAACAAATAACTTAAGGGACCAAATCATTAATTAAGCATTTTTTTTATAAAGAATAATGGGGTATAAATGTTATACATCAAAACTATATTAACGAGATGTCCATTTATACACTAAAGGGATTAATAAATTTTTTTGCATCTCTGAGTCGAAAAAGTATTTGGGTTGCGAATACGCAGCACAAAAGAAATAAGTTATCAATTATAAGTTATGAGTCAACTCTTTTTCAATTAAATTATAAACTCCATTGACCATTTATGTTCTGTATAATTGATAGGTAGGGTGTCAAATTTCAAAACCTTCTGGCTCTCTCAAATACAAATCCAAATGAATCATTTGCCTAAGATTCATCCCATCCAAATCTAGTCTTTATCTTCAAGTTGTTGGAGGGAGGAATCTGAAATTGATTGATTGAACCCCACCTTTAAATGGTGCCATTAAAGTGTTTGCTCAAATTGGACCCATGAGAGGAAATATAATGTGGCTACTCTTCCCTTCCCTTAGTGGATAATACAAAACACTTGGACTTATATTGAAATGAAGTTTTAGTTGAATCACCTGGGTGGTGGTGGTGATCTAATTAGTGGTTCAGTGACTTGTTAAAGGTAGAAGTTCACAATTAAAGAATTGAGAATTTGAGATACTTTTGGTGTTCGTGCGGATAGTCAGATGAGAAGAAAGAAGGCAAGAAGGAGTTGAAGGTAGAAGAAGTTCAGGGTTTACAACTCGAGTTTACCAAAATTTTGAAGGTAGAAGTTCACAATTAAGTGTTGAAAAAAAGTTCTTAGCATTCTCATGTTTTGAAAATTTATTCTTAATTTAGAGTTCGGTCGGTAAATAAAGTTCGATAAATAATTGTTCCTTTATGAGTTGAATTCAGATTATTTCATTTTAATTTGTGGTGAATTGTACGCGGACACTTTTTTTTTGAAGGACGTACGTGGACACTTTTGTTGGGTATGATATATGTGATTTTTTTGTCAAATAGTCAAATAACTAGAATTCATCTTTAAGGTGAATAAGTCGGAAGTCCAGATTTTCACTCTGACATATTACATTGCATTGTCAATATCAACCGTGATATGTTTTCGGGGACCGATATATGATATCTAATAGTATATAATAGTTCAACGGCATGTTAATTTTTATATTTAATGTCATGTTAACAAAACTGCAAGTATCAATTTGTCATGAACAAAAACTGCGGGAGTGCATGTATCAACAAATTATCCTTAATAATTTTATTGTTCTTTTGAAAAAAAGAAAAAACATTTAAACTTTTTTAATAATCATTTATATTTTTCAAAAAGCATATATACCTACAAAATCCTAATGAATCAAAGCAATTAAATATGCATGTTGTACGAGTCTTATCTTATCTTATGACTAATATTTTTGGCTGGTGCACGTCCAGAGTAACCCTAAAGCATCTTTATGTGTTGTCACCCAAATCATCCGAGGAATACTACAGAAAACCATAAAGACCTTTGACCCCACAAAAACCTCTCTCTCTCTGCTGATGCCAAATTCAGCAATCTAGTGTATATGGACGATAAATACATACATACATACACGGGTTAAGTGTTAACGGTGGTTTAGTGAGTGGATCCATCTAAAAGATTTGCATGTGTCAGTCATTGTCTACACGAATACTAACATCTCATCTCATCTCATCTCATCATGCATACAGTGTTTCACTAGAGTTACAAAAACAAACAAAAAAATACACTTGGTGATTCAGAGTTGTTTACGGGTGAATGACCACTATATATATTAATTTGATCAAAGATATGCCTATAATCTATAATCAATGAAATTTTAAAGACATGCAAGATTAAAGAAGAATTAACTATAGACCCAACTCAAATAAATTTAATTTAATTTGTCGTCACTTATGACTATTTTGGTGGGCAGATATGGACACGCCCATGTGCATGTACACCTATCAAATGCTCAGGCATATTGATCATTCCATTGGCGTGTCGAGTGGCAGAGGCAATGTAATTTAAGAGAATCGAATGATTTCTTTTTTATTTGCTAACATCTAAAACTGATAACCTTGATGTAATTGTTTAGGATTTGTTTTTTAGGTAGTATGGCTAATTCCTAATCATAGGCATTGTTACATATTTAGCTATAAGCTACCGCAGTATGCATGTATTTAAGGATCTTGTACTTGTTAATGGACACGTATAATTGATATGTATTGATGGTAGCATATGTGCGGGAATAGTGTGGGGTGATTTTAATAAATACACTTATCTTGTTAGTATGGTTTTTCTTTTTAATAAGTGGAAAGAAAGAAAGAAAGAAAAGAAGAAGCTAAGGTCTAAGTATGATGCATCCTGAAGCATCATCAAGAACACGATCGATGAGAGAGCGATGGACTACAAATGTTGGATGTCTAAGTCTAACGAGTCATATGGAAGAAGACCCTCTAAATTAATAAGACCTGAAAGTATATTGAAACGCAAATAGACTAAGAGGAGATTTTTTTTTTAATTAGGAGAGGAATATAGAAAATAGATATATAGGAAACATAAAGACGATAGAGGGTAAAGAGAAAAGAGAATACATGAGAGAGAGAGAGACATTAGAAGGAGATGGGACAATAGAAATATGAGAGAGAGAAACAAAAGGAGATACAGGGGAGATAAGAGGGAGATAGGTATTTACTCTTTTTTATATAGATAGACAAAATTATAAAACTATGGTAAACTCAAACAGATAAGTGAAGTTGTTATCAGAGTTTGAACCTCAATCATGACATTTGGTTGAACGATTTTGACATTTATTTCAATTATACAATGACTGTTGAATGATAAGTCTTACTTGAACACAAATATTAGGATCCCTAGGGTATTAGTTAAGGAAAAAGAAAGAAATATTTGCATTGAAAACATCATTTTTTACACTTTTTAAATTTTGGAGCTTGTGTAGTCAAAATTTAAATATATTAGGAGAGGAACAAATTAACATTTTCCTATAAATAAAAGAAGTTTGGATACACTCATGTAAATGAAGAAAAATAAATGAAAAAGAATTTAGTCATATCATACGATGCGATTATTTTCTCTTTAATTTTTTTCATTTGTAAGTGTGTGCTTAAACATTTTTTACTTGTGTTTGCAATAAGTAAGCATTTTTCTACCGGGAGAATCAACTTCCATCATATATATTAAACCTGGTAGCACGGTACAATTGAGAAACGCGCATCAGGAGTGGTATTCACCGCAATTTTTAAAAGCTATAATTCTAAGCTTCTGCTGCAACGTGGTTTTGGGAAATTAAACGCTAAGGCAAACACACTAAAAGAGGATCTACTTCATCCCATCACATCCCATGTGCTGAAGCTCCCTTTGGGTCTTCAGTTCTCTTCGTTCACATAATTTGTTATTTATATAAAGATAAATGATATTTATACAATTATTTTATAACAACTTTCTCTTTTATATTTACATTATATTTTTTTTTTTTCTATTACTTTGATTTTTGTGTCAACACATAACTTTCTTTGTAAAAACATAGTTGTAAAAACATAGTTGTCCATTTGGTTGTCAAGCAAATAGAAATTCAAATAACACTACTCTTCTATAAATATTCATTCACAAAATTTAGCATCTCATCACAAAAAAAAATTAAAAAAATTACCGCTTTAATTTAAATAGTTATCCTCACAAAGCATTTTTCACTTGAACCATGACATGCACATTCTATAGTATGTACTGTGTACAAGCAAAAAACAAAAGACTATATAATGCGAATTTTGCGTGGAACATAAAAGTTTACCACAACGAATTTTGGGTCAAACCACTCACCTTAATGTTATTATTTTGATTTAACTCAGATACTCTCCGGATACAACAGCAACGATTTCTAAAACTCAGATGAACGGTAAAGTTTAAAAGTTTTAGTTAAACTAAAAGAGACTCCTTCACTAATAAGTAACTATGCATGTTAATTAAGTAAAGTTTTGTTTTAAAAAGAAAAGGGAATTAAGCAAAGTTAATATACCATATACTGTGTGTTTCTGCTTATATTGTAACCTTCATAGTTTGTTATTTTAACCATATTTCGTGTCGGCTTTGCTCAGTTTACACACAGAAGAAAAATAAAAAGCTGTTTTGCTTTTGTTTTGTTCTCTCTGTCTGTCACAAACAAGTTAGTTCTTTGATCCCAGCCTTCTTCATCCTTTGTTTTCTCAATCCCCACAAAAACACTATTTACCTACCTACCTACCCACCCATTTTGGGACACTTTTCTCTCTTCATGTGTCCACACAAAAATACTATGATTATGTTTGTTGATCTAGGAGGATAAGTTTTTGCAAAGTGGTCTTTTTTTTTTGTTTTGGTTCATCTTTATTTTTATTACTGTTTGGTGTTTGCTATTATTGAAACAGTTCTTCTTCTGCACAGATTTTGCTGATGCATATGTTCTAAGCTGTAAAAGTTGGATTTTTTTTGGCGTTTGGGTTTCTCCAACTATAAAAAATTCCATTTTTAGGATTATTTTTTGGATTATTGGATACCCTTTTGAGCAGTGTGAAGGAAAGTGAAGTTAGTAATTGGATGCATTTCAGAGAAAAGGGTAAAAGGGTCAACTTTTTGTTGATGCTATTGGATATTAGTGGAGGAATTTGTTGTAGGCAGTGTTTGTTTGGAGGTTTTTCAACTCCATGAATTGCAGTTAATACTATATTGTCTTGTTGTGTGGAAAACTTGAGCAACAAGTTCAAATCTTGTTACTAGAAAAAACCAGGTGTTGAATTTGTTTGGAGTCTTCTTTGTTTTCTTAGGTCATAATGAAGGCTCCAAACAATGGTTACCTGCCCAATTCAGGAGAAGGTGTGTTCTCTCTTTCTATCTATTTAAGCTTTTGTTTTCTATTTCTTTATTTTTCCAATCAAACATGATCCTGCTCAGTTACTTGATTACTTTCAAGGAAGATGCTAATTTTATGTTGTTGAATTGATTTAATAGCTTTTATGGAGAGAAAAAAGTGCATATGGTTTTCTTTGATGTGATGAAGGCAATAATTGACTAATTTTTCTTTTGAAAATTGATGAAGGGAATTTTTTTCCATCTCAATTCTCTTGTTGCTGATGATCACTTTAATTTTTTTTCTAGAGTTGTTGCGTTCTTCTTAGCATGATATTTTATTTTCACCATGATTTGAGTAATTTTGGTTCATGGTCTAGTCATTAGGCTTTAATCGTTGTATATTTTTTCCTTTCATTGTTCTTTATGTCACATTTTATTCTCTTCTGAATTGAAGTAAAAGTCCAATTTGCTTTTGATTAATGTCCGTGTGTGACTTGTTTACATATTTTGAAAAAGCAGCATATTAGTTTGGTTTGCAATAGAGTGTAGTAACAGCAAATTGTGAAAAATGGTCAATTGTTGCTGTCTTAGTTTCATTGGAAGAAGGAAAATCATTCATATGTTTGTGTGGTAGCTTTCTGTGAGAATCTGATTCTGATTTGTATGTAGTCAGAATTTGAAAAAGAAAAAGATTTTCACCTGAATTTGATGACCTTCTCAGCATATTCTTTATGGATCTACTGATAATATGCTACTAATAATGCAAGATCTGTCTCTCTTTTTCACACTGAAGAACTTTGTTTCTTTGTATTTTTTATTTTTCTCCATGAAGTTGTCTTTCTTTGAGTTCTTGAAACTGTATTTTATTTTGTTTTATAAAACATGGCTTCTATAGTTAAGTCTTTATTCTTTTTGTCTAATCGTACAAATAAAGAGAAAACATGTCTGTATGCGTCTGCTCAAAGGAGTAACATTATGTTTATTTTTACAATAGGGGAAAGGAAGACGATCAATTCAGAATTATGGCATGCTTGTGCTGGACCTTTGGTTTCTTTGCCACCCGTTGGAAGTCTTGTGGTTTACTTCCCTCAAGGACACAGCGAGCAAGTATGTTTCTTAAGCGATGAATTCTATGAGCGTCGTGTGATTCATATTTCTGTATTTTGGTTGCTGATGAAGTCTCGTTTGACTACTTTAACTTTCAGGTTGCGGCTTCCATGCAAAAACAGACCGATTTCATACCCAGTTACCCCAATCTTCCATCCAAGTTGATTTGCATGCTTCACAATGTTGCCCTGCATGTAGGTGCATTTTCCGCTTGTGATGTGGCTGTTATGCAATAATGAAAACTTGTGAAGAAGAATTACTTATATACAGTTTATGATATATATTCCATCAACTTGTGATTTATTGGTGTTTTTGTTTATTTTGGAGCAGGCTGATCCTGAAACTGACGAGGTCTACACACAAATGACACTTCAACCTGTAAACAAAGTAGGTTAACTGTTCAATTTGAGAATTTGTTACTGCGTCGCATGTTTAGTTCCTTACTTTTCTTTGACATCCTCTTCCAAGCAAATGATGAGTAACTATACCAAAGATTGTCTCATTTGTCTCTTCTGCAGTATGACAAGGACGCAATACTGGCATCAGATTTTGGTCTCAAACAAAACCGTCAACCTACCGAATTCTTTTGCAAAACTCTAACTGCTAGTGACACAAGCACTCATGGTGGATTTTCTGTTCCTCGTAGAGCAGCTGAGAAAATATTCCCACCTTTGGTGTGTATATAACATTCTCATATTTCTTGATTCATTTTCGCAAAATTTGGTAGAGGTTTATCTGATCTCTTTTGGTTTTTCTTGTCTATGCTGACCATAAGTGATTTGATAGGATTTTTCAATGCAACCTCCCGCTCAGGAGCTTGTTGCTAAAGATCTGCATGACAATACATGGGCATTTAGACATATTTATAGAGGTATTTCCACTTTTATTTAAGATATTCTTCATTCATTGCCATCTTCCATTCATATATAATCATTAGTATAGTCTATGCTTTATTGATGCACCTTTACATTCTATCTTTCTAAACCCTGTAGGAATATATTATCTTGTTATTGGTACGACAATGACATCACTTTTGTAAAAATAAAGCACATGCTAAAAATTGAGACTGTCAATACAGAAGATTTTTTTTTCAATAATCTTAGTACCATCTTGTAAATGATTTGACCAATATCGCATATAAAGCTGTGTAATTTATGTGTTATGAAGTTTGAATGCTGAAATTGATAGAACATTGGTACAGGGCAACCAAAGAGACATCTGTTGACTACTGGTTGGAGTGTATTTATCAGCACTAAGAGACTTTTTGCTGGAGATTCTGTTCTTTTTATTAGGTAAGATATATATATCTTTTGTGTTGGAATTTCGGAGAATTTTTAACCAAAATTTCTGAGCAAATTTTTGTTGATTACTTTTAGAGATGAAAAACAGCAACTTCTTTTAGGCTTGAGGCGCGCTCATAGACAGCAGCCAGCGCTTTCTTCATCGGTAATATCCAGTGACAGTATGCATATTGGCATTTTAGCTGCTGCCGCTCATGCTGCTGCAAATAACAGTCCATTTACTATATATTACAATCCAAGGTACTATTTGGCATGTATGTGTTTTATCATACATAACATGGAGTAGCATCCATTGAAATATTTGTGACAGTCTCTTACAGAAAACGGTCAATTTAACAGGGCCAGCCCCTCTGAATTTGTTATTCCTTTGGCCAAGTATAACAAAGCCATGTACACTCAAGTGTCTCTTGGAATGAGATTTAGAATGATGTTTGAAACAGAGGAGTCTGGAGTACGTAGATATATGGGTACAGTTACAGGAATTAGTGACTTGGATCCTGTCCGATGGAAAAATTCACAATGGCGCAATCTTCAGGTATTATTAAAAGGTGTATTATAGTACTCGTTTTACTGTACTAAAACCGAACTTCTTTATGAGCTTATTGGGGAGGTTATTTTCGGACTATTTACAGGTTGGATGGGATGAATCAACAGCTGGTGAACGCCCAAGCAGAGTTTCGATTTGGGATATTGAACCAGTAGTGACTCCTTTCTATATCTGTCCACCTCCATTTTTCAGGCAAAACTTCCCCGGCCACCCGGGCATGCCAGGTAGTAAGAGTTATAGTCTTAATTAGCTAAGCTTTCATTGAGAAGTTCTTGCTATCATGTCATTGATTCTCCAATAATTTCATTGTTCTTAGAATTAACGACCTAGCATTAAGAAAGTGAAATCAAGTCGCCTGTGTTAAATGTTTAGTCTTGTTTTGCAGATGACGGGTCAGATGTAGAAAATTCTTTCAAGAGAGCTATGCCCTGGCTTGGAGATGACTTTGGCATGAAGGATGCCTCAAGTTCAGTCTTCCCTGGTTTGAGTTTAGTGCAGTGGATGAGCATGCAGCAGAAAAATCAGTTTTCAGGTGCTCAATCAGGATGTTTCCCATCCATGCTCTCGTCTAATACTCTGCATGGTAATCTTAGCACCGATGACCCATCCAAATTATTAAGCTTCCAAGCTCCAGCCCCCTCTGCGCCAAATCTTCAATTTAACAAACCTAATTTACCAAATCAAATCAACCAATTGCAACAGTCCCCAACATCATGGCCTCAGCAACAGCAGCAGCTACAGCAGCAGCAGCAGCAGCAACAGCAGCAGCTGCAGCAACAACAACAGCAACAGCAGCTGCAGTCATTGTCACAAATACCAATGAACCAGTTCCAGCAACAAAGGCAACAGCAGCTGCCTGAATCACAAAACCTGACACTGCTACAACAACAAATTACTCAGCAGCTACAGAAACAGCCACAGTCATCTCAACAGGCTATTATGAATAATGGTGTAGTTGCTTCTAACCAGATTACAAATCAGTTTCAACAGCCGCAACCACCAGCCTACGCTCAGCTTCAGCAACAACAACAGTTGCTCCAGGGAAGTATCCCACACCAGCAAAGTATCCAATCGGCAAGCAAGAATGCATTCCCACTGACATCCCTACCACATGACTCACAATTTCATCAACAGATAGACCAGCAACCGAGTATCTTACAGAGACAGCAGCAACAGACACAATCGCAACAATCTTCACTGCAGGTGCTGCAACAAAGCCAGCCACAGAGGATGCAACCAAATCTTTCAGCGACTCAAATGTCTCAACAAAACACCTCGGAGCAACAACTGCAGCTACAGTTTTTGCAAAAATTGCAGCAGCAGCAGCAGCAACAACTTCTTTCGACGTCTAGCCCACTTTTGCAATCTCAGCTTCTGCAGCAACAAAATACTAACCAACAAAACCATCAATTACCACAGCTTCCTATATCCCAACATCACAATCAACAGTTTGGTAATAATGCATTTTCAACGGAGAAGCTTCTCAACAGCAACAATTTGTCTTCTTCATCTCTTATGCAATCAAACCAGCTTTCTGTGAATCAAACCCGAAATACTCAGAAGCCACTCACAATTACTAGAGTTCCCTCTACACTTACAGATGGAGAGGCTCCATCATGCTCAACATCGCCATCTACTAATAACTGCCAGATAACTCAACCAAACCTCCTGAAAAGAAATCAACAAGTGCCCACTACAATAGGCGGGATCTTGACAGTGGAGCCAACCAGTAATCTGATACAGGACCTACAGAGTAAGTCTGACATGCATATCAAACACGAGTTCTCAAATGTAAAAGGATCTAACCAGCTAAAGTATAAAGGCACAACTACTGATCAACTGGAAGCTTCTTCTGGAACATCATACTGTCTGGATCCTGGCAACGTTCAACAGAGTTTGCCACTATCCAATTTCTGCATGGAAGGGGATGTCCAATCGAACCCTCGAAACAATCTTACGTTTGACTCTAATCTTGATGGTCTAATGTCTGATACTATGCTTTCAAGGGGTTTTGACTCTCAAAAAGATCTTCAAAATTTGTTGTCTAATTATGGTGGTGCTCCAAGAGACATTGAAACCGAGCTTTCCACTGCTGATATTAGCTCACAGTCATTTGGATTGCCAGACATGTCTTTTAAGCCTGGTTGCTCAAATGATGTTGGCATTAATGATGTTTCTGGGGTTTTGAACAATGGCTTGCGGGCAAACCAAAATCAACGAATGCGAACATATACTAAGGTTTGTCATTCTACGACCACTACAGATCTAATTTTTTAGCATTGCCTGCTATGTTTTAATTTATTCTTTAGATCATGTATTCAAATGCTATTCAAATTGTGTAGGTTCAAAAGCGTGGCTCTGTTGGAAGATGTATTGACGTCACCCGTTACAAGGGATATGATGAACTCCGGTATGATTTAGCACGAATGTTTGGGATTGAAGGGCAACTAGAAGATCCTCAAAGGACTGACTGGAAGTTAGTATATGTGGATCACGAAAATGACATTCTTCTTGTTGGTGATGATCCTTGGGAGTAAGTAGTTATTTCCTTAACTGTTTGTAGGCTACTGTTTCTGCAAATTTAGTTTGTTTTCGTGACCATCAACTTATAACCTCTTGCAGGGAATTTGTAAGTTGTGTTCAGAGTATAAAGATATTGTCATCTGCTGAGGTACAGCAAATGAGTTTGGATGGGGATTTAGGTAATGTTACAATCCCAAATCAAGCATCCAGTGGGACAGATAGTGGCAATGCATGGAGGGGACAGTATGATGATAACTCTGCAGCCTCATTCAATAGGTGAGGATGTCAAATACTGACATTTTGTAGCAGTCAACTCATTCATTGAGTGGTAGAGAGCCAACTTAAACCTTTAAAACATCTGGTTGGTTCTTCTATTATACATCTCCAATGGAAAGGAGACATATTCATTGCAAATGATGCAGTTGACACAAACTGCGTCACCTTTGTTTCTATCATTACACGGTGAGAAATTTAGTTTAGATCTATTACTAATGTTACAGTTACAGATCCTACCCTGGAATCAGCTTTTCTTTTGGATGCTGGATTAGGATTTTATTTTATTTTTTATTTTCGCATTACAACAGTATAGGTAACTACTGTATTATATGATGGTTCTTGTGTGAGATTAATTTTTTTATTTACCTCTATGTAAAGTGATGGTTAAAGTTATATACAGAAATGAGGTATCTAATGATTACTTATACAATCAGTATGCATGCCAATTCTTGCTCTTGTGCGAAGTGTCCACACTGTTTCCATGGCCAGCAGTTATGGAAAAAGTTCAATATGAACGTAGAAAAGCTCAGTTTTTTCTAATGTTGGGCATATTGCACTTCAATTTCTGGTTAGCTCTATCCAAGTGATAGAGAGAGGCAGCTTTTACATCATTTGACTTTGGTGTCTGCCCATTTTTTATATCTCAATAAACTGATTTTTAGTCACTCAAACAAGGATTGAAATAGCACAATCTTATATAATTAAAGGCTAAACTGATTTTTTTTTACGAATTAAAATCAACTTTGTTATTTTACAGAGTGAAAATATAATTACTCTATTTTTATATCACTAGTCTCTTGTGTTGTTTTTACTTCAAAGCTTTCTAATTAAATTTATTAACGTGTTTTCTAATGCTCGATTGTATATCAATATAATTTTCACTGATCAAACATGCATAGGATTCGATTTCAAGCACAAGAATTTACTAAATCATCCATCTGGATGTGTGTAAAAAAACTGTTCTCGATGGAAATCAACTGCTGAGTGTATGCATTGAAAACCACGAGAAGGTGAAAATCCATTGACAATAATACGAACCACGGATACAACAGAGATTGTGCAAGGAATAGATAGATAGAGCTGCAATCAACTAGTATATTTCGAGCCTCGTTGCAAAAAAAAAAATTGACAATTTCCCTCAACAACACAAAAATTTAGGTTCTACAGCAAAAAATAACCAAAATAACTAAGAGAGGATAGCCATGACATCTGAGGCTCTCAAAGCAATATAGTCAGAACCATCTTTGCCTTTGAAGTCATTCCCTGCATATTTGGAGTACAGAACTGTATTCCCGGGTGAAATGGATAATGGTTTTCTGTTGCCTTCATCATCCACAGTCCCCGGACCAACTGCTATCACCTGTTACATCCAAATGGAGTAGAATGATTGTTAACATACCTCGGACCAAAACTACTCGAGCAAAACAATGTTACAGCTAAGTATGTAAGAACCAAACCAATCACCAGAGCTAAAGCAATAAATAAAAATAAGCACCAGTTAAACTGTCATCAACACATTCTACCTACACAGGCATTTTTTTAAAGGATAATGCTAGTTGTTACAGGAACACAAATTATACGCACGACAGTATCTAATCCTTTCATTTTCACCACAGACCATCCATTGTTTTAATTTTTTGAAAATAGCCCACATCACATTCTTGCAATTCTTGCGGCCTTCCCTTCGTACGATATAGCATTGCCCTCTTTTAGAAGAGTCGTGTTACTTTTTTTAAGTATATTGTTGTTTCAGAAAAAAGGAGAATAGGAAAGCTCACCGTGCCAATGGATGGTTTATCCTTGGTTGCTTCCGTGAGCAACAAACCACCAGCAGTTTTTTCCTCAGCTTCTGCAACCTGCAGCAAAATAATTAAAGACATGTAAGATATTCAGATATCATATTGGCTTTAAACGCAACACCTTAATGCAAAATATGGTTAAGACAAATAATTAAATGGGCAGATCATCAAGACAACTTGAGCATCAAAATAATCAAATCTCAGAAAAGTTCCGCACCTTTATTAAGACTCTGTCATTCAAGGGTTTAAGATCCTTGACCTCTTCGGTTTCAAGAATACCGACTATGTCATCATCCTTCAGTATAAGATGTTTTGAACCATTGAATTCCACCTCAGTCCCTGCATACTTTGAGTACACAACTTGTGCACCTGCCTGTAAAGAGAAATACATCACATAAATTCAAAATAAAAGAAAGACCAAGGCTTAGAGGATTCCATAAGCTAGTGGCATCACTCACCTTCACACTAATGTCCACTTTGCTCTTCCCAACTGTCTTCCCGTCTCCAACAGCAACTACCTCACCCCCTTGAGGCTTTGATTGAGCGGTTGATGGCAGCAAAATTCCACCCTGAGTTTTCTCTTCTGCATCCTTGATTTTTACCAGTACTCTATCTCCTAGTGGCTTGACAGTTGTATGCTACAAGATGAAATTACCAATAAGGCACAAGATGAAATTCTCACTCTTTCTAACTCCTACTTTGATCTCTCCCTGTAGTTTCCGCATTCTCAATCTACTCAAAAATCTGTACATTTTCTCTTATATTAAGGGGCACTCGTAAGAACTTATTTGAACTTATCTTATGATGATAATGCACTTGCATAAGTGTTTGAAAGAGCTTATAACTTATGATACATACGTACATAACAAGGGTCTGTTTGGATTGACTTATTTGAGCTTATCTATTGGCATAAGTTTTGTTACGAAAACAACTTATGACATTTTTCTTTTCATAAACACAAATTAAAGCATGTACAAAAATAACTTAATTTAATCTTCTCCTTTAGAAATAGAAATAGTTATGTAAACTTGTAAGTAAGCAGTTATCATAAGATAATACTGAAAAGAATATTGTTGGCTCAGATAATCAAGAAAATCCATAACCAAAAAAATAAAAATAATACCTTGGGGGCAACAACAGTGGCAGCTTTAACAACCATAGATGGAAACGACCTTTGTGAAAGAATGCCAATTCTAGCATTGTTACGAGGAAATTGAATTGCTGAAGTTCGCAAACCTTCAAAGGAAGACAGGTTCCTCGTAGAAATCGATGAAGCAGTAAGCTGAGTAGTCGCCATTGAAATGTGTTGTTCTTAACTGCTCAAAAATTGAAATGAAATGAAATTAATCGATTCTAATATTAGGTGAGTATAATTAATAACAATAACAATAACAATACAAGAAGAGTATAATAGAGTTTACCTTATCAACAAAGTGTACCACGAACGAAGCTTACAAAATGGGAACAAAAAGAAACGTGAAAGGATAAACCCTAAGATAGATAGATAGATGGAGGCTTCTAGAAATCTTGCTTTGGTTCCTTTTTTTTAAAAAAATAAAATATTTTAAGTTACCTAATTATAACATTTGGTCTTTTAATTTTTTTTAAGTTATTTAATTATAACAAATTAATTTTTTAAGTATTTTTCGTAACATTTAGGTCTTTAAGTTATATAATTCTAACTTTTAGACCATGAAGAATGTACATTTTCCTAGGAATATTCAATAGTGTGCCAAAACAATATTTTTTTTTTAAAAGTACCCAAGAATAAAACTCCTATCTTTATATTTCCATGATAGGAATAATTTTGAGTCTGTGAAACAAACGTTGTTTAAAAAATAAATTAACAACCTACACCCACTAGTTTTTTTTTATCAACATATCTTTTTGTCGTTATTTAAACCAATTTTAAATAGAAAGATAGTTTTGTAAGTTCTTAATTAAAAAAAGCAATAGTTGTTTTTTATTTAAAAAAACAATTGTTGTTACATTTGGTACAACGCTAAGTATTATGAGTGTAATTTGTTTTGTTCAACTTTTTCTTGGTTAAAAAACGCGATTTCTTTTTCTGACCGTAATACCAAAAAAAAATTCATGTTTGACCCCCTATGAAAATTATTCACTAGAATGACCCACTTTTATTTTTTGGGGTTTTTTTTGTCGTTTTCCTCATTCCCGCCATTTGAAACGGCGGGAATGAGCCCCCTTCCCTGACACTTGTCTGCGCCTGACAGGCGAGACATGTTTGACTTTTTTTTTTCATTACCGCCATTTCAAATGGCGGGACTGAATTTTTAATTTTTTTTTTCGTTTTTTTTTTCGTTTTTTTTTTTGGCAACATATGTATAATTAAAAAAAAAATAATAATAAATAAAAAAACATATTATTGAT
>Ga0315914_1001743_pt1 | contig 33106 bp, 19 predicted proteins | sample MpolenodulesMG_FD_203920 | JGI IMG/M metagenome (GOLD analysis project Ga0315914, IMG submission 203920) | Medicago polymorpha root nodule microbial communities from Los Angeles, California, United States - elongated nodules | ecosystem: Host-associated > Plants > Roots > Nodule | place: USA...
GAGTTAAGCAATATATTGCTAGTAGATACATCTCTATGCACTATTGGAGCAATGCAATCATGATGAAGATAAGATAGAGCAAATGCAATTCCTTTAACAGTATTAACCCTTTTTCTCCACTTGAATTCCACAGCTTCTACATCGTCATACAAGACAGAGAACAAGCTTCCTCTCTCCATGTATTGATAGATCAAAAACATGATTCTTTTGTGCAAGCAGAACCCATAAAGCTTCACAATATGTTTGTGCTTTATTTCTGATAATATTCTCACTTCATTTTTGAAACTCTCATCAAAAGATGGAACCTCTGCTTCATAGCCGTGAAGTTTTTTCAAGGCAACAACCTTTCCACTTGGTAATTGTGCCTTGTAAACACTTCCATATGCTCCCGTTCCAATACAATATCTCATGTCAAAGTCTTCTGTTGCTTTGATTATGTCATTGTATGCTATCTTTCCATCATAATTCCATATACAAAACATATCTACATTCTTTGTTGTCGTTGTGTTTGCATGCTTGTTCTTAACAGAACTATGACGAAGTTTGAAGCATATGAGAAATGATAAGGCTAAGATTATAATACTAAGGATTGAAAGAACAATGAAACCATGGTGCTTTAGTTTATAACTTTTCTTCGGAGGTGAGCAAGGTTGAAATTGGAAGCGGATATTTTTGTTTGGAAAATTGGTACATAAATCCTTGTTCCCTATTATTGAAAAAGGATCAACACAATTTGGAATGGACCCACTTAAATAATTGTAGGAAATGTTCATAGAAGTAACAGTACAAATAGATTCGGGAATTCTTCCGGTAAGATTATTATTACTTAAAATAAGTTGTTGAAAATTTCCAAACATGGAAGGGATTTCACCACTAATGAAGTTGCAACTTAGGTCAATGGAAGTTTCGAAATATGTTAATGAAAAAAAATTGGAAGGAAGGGTCCCTGTGAGAAAATTATATGAAATATCAATGTATACTAATTTTGTGAGATTTGTAAGAGAGATAGGCAAGTTTCCATTGAGTCTATTATGAGATAGATTTAATGTAGTGATATTTTTCAAGAACTTCAACTCAAGAGGAACGGAACCTTGAATGTTGTTGTGAGAGATGTCTAGCTTCTGTAATTGTTTGAGATTTCTCAGTGAAGAAGGTATCTCACCTTTGAATCTATTATTAGATAGATCTAATCTAGTGAGATTTTTCAAGAACCCCAACTCAATAGGAATGGAACCTTGAATGTAATTGCTAGAGATGTCTAGCTCCTCTAATTGTTTGAGATTTCCTAGTGAAGAAGGTATCTCACCATTGAATCTATTGTTAGATAGATCTAAGAAAGTGAGATTTTTTAGCAACCACAATTCGGGAGGGATGGAACCCTTAATAAAGTTTAAAGAGATGTCTAGGTAGTTTAATTGTCTAAGATTATCTATTGAATGAGGTACCTGGCCTTGAAGAAAATTGTTAGACAAATCAAGATGAGTGAGCTTAGAGAGATGACCAATTTCTTTTGGGATAGTCCCTAGTAGTCCAATTTCGCTTATAACAAGGCTTTCTAAATTGTGGAAAGTAGACAAGTTGAAAGTAGACAAGTTAAGTGTTGCAAGTTGACTTCCCCAAGAGTTTATTTTGATTGCTTTTATGCTTCCAGCATCGTTGCAAAATATATCATGCCAATTACAACAATCGGAGATATTGAAGTGTGCATCAGAAGTGTTCCACCATCCACTATTTAATATAGCATCTGCTTCCATTTGAAGTTGAGATGTCACAGTGGCAGCAGATTGAGTTCCCACAATCAAACTGCAAAGAAGAAGAAAGGCAATCCACATTTTTGGACCAAAAGAAATTTGAAACTAAATATTTTGTGTAGTTTATAAAAAATTTCTTTAGATCTAATGAATGACCATAAAAAAAAAAAACCTTTATAATGTTGTGTGACTAGCATGCTCGATTGGTCACTCTTATTATCACAAGCCAATTTTGATATCTTATGTCGACTGCATAAGATAAGTCTAGTATATGTGGATATGAAAATTGAAAGCAACATCCATAGAGAATGCAACTTCATCTTCTTAGCTGCAAGTCTTTGAAGGAGACATGATTGGTTATGTGAGGGGCCCAATGAAGGAAGCATCTTCTTCTCCATATACTTGAAACTAAATGAGTGACTAGATATGCATGCATTTATCTTCTCCCAAGTCGCCTCTTGACGTGGTCAATGAGTTAACTTTAGTGATTTTTTCTTTGTTCCTAAACAGGAAATTAAACGAATAAAGATTTTGCCGTGTTCTTAGTGACGACACTCTATCATATCACACCTTTAGAGTCGTTTTAACTAAGTTTTAATTTTATCTCTATCTGTTTTATATTGAATTTGAAGTCGTTTTTAATTTATTGAGTCAAATAATGTATTATCGTTATATTTAGTGGGCCAAGGAAGCATATATCATGCTGGCATATATTTTTGAGTTGATACACACTGGCATAAAAAGATGTAGACTATTATTTTTCCCATCCTACGAGGTAGTCATGCGCCCTGAAAAATTTCCAAAATGCCCTTCAGATTATAAAATTGGAAATAATACGAAAAGTGGTTCAGATTATATAATTCGAACAGGTTCGATATATATAAGAAAAATCACCCCTCCCCCCATTTTAGAGTTTTACATTTTCGCTTTTCACTTTCTCTTTCTCCCTTATCCCAAAATCCAAACCACCCTATGAGGCAATTTGTTGAGAAAGATATTAGAGATTCTGAAGCATTCTATGTTTCTATTCTTGGGGAAAATCTTTCATAGACACAATCACAAATATTGTTTAGGCACCCTCACATGAAATGAAAAAATTTAAGAAAAAATATTTAGTCAAATCAATCGACATTATTCAATTTTGTTCTTTTTTATTTTTCTTTTAGTTTTGTGTATGTGCCTAGATATATTTATTTGGGCTTGATACCTTCATGTAAGCATGAGCATCCAATGAAAAATTAATCACCTGTTAATTTCTTGCCTTTGAATGTTTAGGAAAAGAAGATAATTGAAAATAAAATTTAATAGAAAGGTTATGATCAAGACTTATGAATTATGATAATATGCTAATTTAATTAAATCCATAACCAGTAGTTATAATTGAGAAAATGTTTTCAATTGAATTTCTTGACAAAGATATAATGTCAATTGAATGGTGACAGAGACTTTAGGAACTGATTCAACATTGAAAAAAAATTAGATTTTAAATTTTGAACTGATTCAATTCTTTTTAATGTCAACCTATAGAAACACAGGCCGAAGACAACATTACGTTAATTAGTACGAGTGTAATTGGACTCATATATCTTAACGTGGTTATGAGGAGAGATTCCACTGAAGGTGGTCTGGATCTACGATATAGATTAGTCATCGTTAAAGACGGTGAATACATGGCACCTATAACATAGTTAGAAAAAACCACAGTGAAGCATGATAAAACATGGCGTAGCTTGCACTCTCACAATTTGGTTTCACATTATCACGATAACGAAGAATTATACTTATAAGTAAATTTGATGCAGCACTATCAACATGGCTCTACCAGGGAAGCATTATGATGCCCCATCATATAAGGATGTAAAGGTTAGTAATCTTCTCATACAATTTGTAGTCAATTGCTTGCATCTTGTGAAGCCTCTTATACATTTAAGGTAATAGTTATAGTTTAATCTTCATTCAGTAACAGTTCAGAAACTTTTACAATTTATTTCAATTTAAGTTTAAATTTAAACTATGTATAGTGTAAAATATGTTTACACCTAGAAAAAAACCAATTATCTTTGATATTTAAGTTTTACCTTTTCACTCACTTTGTTTACTTCAGGTTTCTATATAAGAAGGGAGACTCGAGAATCCCACTAGGTGAGAAAGCAAGAAATTGTTTCAAGACTTCTGTTCAGACCTTTAGTCTGTTGCACCGGTTTTCTGAGGTATTGTTCTTTTTTGGATCTTATGTCTCAATTCATAATAAATGTGGGACTTTTTGCTATACCGGAGTAGTGGCCTCCCACTTTTCCGTTCCGTCACCCCTCATACATAGCTTAGACCCTCTTTTCCATAGACAGCATCAATATCAGGCCTCAAATCCATTGCAACATACTTTTCTGTGGTTGGTCCGCTTTGTGTCTTATGGCCAAGCCCTCACGGTTTTGTCCTTAGTTAAAAGGCACCTCCGTGCATAGAGGAATGTTTGTGTGTTTATAAACTACTCTTAACCTAAATTCTCAAACAATGTGAGACTTTTTGCTATAACCAATCACTCACATGTTTTTGCTCATGCATGAAATTTTCGAACAGTGGAAAGAAGCAAATGAGGAAGCCAGAGAGAAGATGTTCATAGACTTCATGAATAAGAATGTGAATCTCAACAAAGTAGATGAATCTATCTATGATAATCAATGGAATAGTGGCACCACCAGCAGCCATGGTGGCTAAGAGAACAGGACAAACAACATTACCTCAGCTAAAATTTATGAATGCCATTCCTGATGTTATCTTTGTTCCCTCAGCTACAGTTTTGGCTCTCATTGCTGTCAAAATTTTAAGGTTAATGTTCATAGGAAACACCACATCAAAGGGTGCAACAAGGTCACTTGTTGATCATGCAATGGAGCCCTCAAGTGTGGATAACATTCACAACAGCACATACCAAAAACTGCATCAGATGAACATCAACACATGCCCAAGGGCAATTATTGTGCCTTGTGTAAAAAAAAGTAACGAAATGCATGAACCTATTCTAATAAAGATGTATACTATTTTATTGTTCATGTTATATATACTCCTGCTTGATTATAAGCAAAAGTAACGAAATTTAGACTTGTTAACAAATTTAGTTAAGTGCGATTAACATACTCAAATAGTTAATAAGCTCGAGTTAAGGACGAATCTTTTAGAAAAACATGAGTTCTTCAACTTTACTTTTCTCTTGATGGAACTCCAGATTAACATGACTTCCTTCCACTACGACTAATAGTTTTGTTGTTAAACATGTGAAGTTTTGTAGGCTTGTAGCTATAATCTCGATTAATGTTTTCAAAATAAAAAAATATTGATGTATCTTTTGTTAGTCATTTAGATCCTCAAATGTATTTTTTTGTTCATTAGTTTGATATTAAACTTATCTTCAGTTAATTAGTGAGTCAAACCAACAACAACATTCCTTGAAATCCACGCTTTCATTCTCAGAAACTCTTCAAACCAGCCTCAACCTCCTCACCAATTGACCTCCTCTTGGCTTGTAAATTTCTTCAAAGTGATATTCATAATTCCAATGCATAGGACAGAGAAAATCTTCATTTTGAAGAATTATTGTTTTTCAGATGATGCACAAGACAGAGAAAATCTTCATTTTGACGAATTCTTGTTTTTCAGATGATAAATCAGTTGAATCTGCAAATTAAGACACACTTAATCAATAATAAACAAATTCCCAAAAAATGATTGAATTATAAACCACTAGACAATGACAAGGCACAACACTTAAAAGCACAATAACAACAACACAACTAAACCCATTTGGGTTGGCCTGGTGGTATTGACTCAGCATCTGGGAGTGTGCTCCTCCTCAAAGTCTCAGGTTTTGAGTGGGCTAATTTAGCTGCAGCCAAAGATGCATACACGCTTAATCACCAATACAACAATGATTTAGCAGCACCAGAAGCCTAAGACATCGATAACAATGTGAGAAAATGACATAAATCAATCTTGTTTTCTTGTAATGTACATTAAAAAACAAAATCGAAAGTAGTAGTTTTAAGGGAATACGAAATGAAGTGTTACAACCTTAAGCTACTAGTTTTATTAGGTTTTGGTTCGCCTTGCCTCGATTTTTTAGTTGTGGTCCGAAAACCAAATTGAACCAATCATTTCTTGTTCAAAGTGAACTGAACACATCCTGGAGTTTCTATTTGACCTATCATAGGTTTTAAATCATTCGCATCTTGTAATCTTGTTTGAGCATAAAGTTAAGTAACGCATCAAGTAGCTATAAGAAGCCCTGTTGGATAATGGAAATACCTCACAAAATTCGCATTCAATAAACCTATAAATAAGCATTCTAGATTCTATCGATCTCCATTCAAATGAAAATCATATTCTTTGTGTTAGTGTATTGATTCTGGAGCATTTTATTTCACTTCTTGCATTGCAGGTGACTTGCAAATTATTCCATGTTGGTTAAGTAGTCTTGAAATTGGAAACATGATAGTATTCGTTTTATGAAAATCAGAAACATTTTCATTTTCCCAAGATGAAAATGAAAATGTTCCCCACTTTTCAATCAAACTGAATTTTCGATTTATCTAGGTTGGTCTAGATAAAAAAAAAAATTATGAAAAAGTTATTATTAACCCTTTATTATAATATTTTGCATGTTTTCTTGAGAGCATTATATATAGCACAATTGAGTTCAGTCATCTCACAGAAAATGTTCAGTTAATTCATATACTATTGAAAAACAAAGTTCTCACTTTACAAAAGAGTTTCAATCAACAATCTTCTTGATATAACTCATATCCTTACGAAGAACATATCTAGGAATAATGCATTTTGATTCTAGATCAAAATTATATGTTGTAGTTTTAAATATTCTTTTTGTGTTGTTTTAATCTTTAGATTTTACATCAAAATAACTTCATGGATTTCTCTTCCTCAACACTAGCCGAAAACAATAAGGTTCTCTTCATCATAGGTGCATATGGCACTAAAAAGATAAACTTTCCATACCTAGGTACTCAATTCTTCTATGAATTCATCAACTTTAACAAAATTCAAGTTTATAAGGGTTTTGACTTGTCACCAACAAGGTATCAGAATATGAACATTGTTCAATTCCACATCACATGTTAAGCATCACCAATATTCCTTATTATGATTTTATTGTGATTGATTTTTGAAAACACGTGCTTGAAGCTCTAGATTTCATAATTGAAAACGAGCATCTACCCATTATTGTAGGAGGGTAAAATTTTCACCGACAAATATTAGTTTATGAGTCAATAATAGCATTTTATACAAAAAAATTATTGTTGTTTCATTTGGGTCGACGTTTATTTGTCTATTTTGTTTCCATCTTTATGCAAAAGAGTTGATGAAATGGTTGAGGCAGGGCTTGAGTATGAGATTAGAGAAATTTTTGTGCCTCGGCCAAATTACACCTGTGGATTATAAGAACAATTGAGGTTCCTGAGCTTGATTATCATTTTGAGATTAAAAAGAAAAAAAGGTGTTGACGAGGTTCAAAAGGAAAATACACTTAAGGATTGCATTAGAAAAGCAAAAAAAAAAAAAAAAAACTTGCAAATTTGATGAAAATCAACTCTTGAATAACCATAAGATGATTGATAAGCTAGGATGGAAGATGAACAAAATTAATTCTACAAAAAGTATTTGAGGCTATTTTAACTGGAGGAGATTATCAACATTAGCGTCAAGAGATTGTGGTTAAGCGAAGCATTGAAATAGCCTCAAACTGCATATATTTTCTTTTTGAACCTTGTCAACATTTTTTCCTTTTCTATTTCAAAATAATAATCAAGCTCATGAACCCCAATTGCCCTTTCTATCCCACTTATGCAGTTTGCTCCAAATACAAAAATTTCTCTTCTCATCTACAATCCCTGCCAACCCCATTTCATCAACTCTTTTATATAAGTATCGTAACAAAATAGTCAAATAAATGTCCATCCAAATGAAACAACAATAGTAATTTGAATAAAATGCAATGATTAGGTCATCAACTAATATTTCCATTTTGGAGATTTACCCTCCTATGTTTAGCTGTCCATTTTCAACTATGAAATATAGAGCTTCAAGCATGTGTTTGCAAAAATCAATCACAGTGAATTCTTAATTAGGATAATTGATATACCTAACATGTGATGTGGAATTGAATAACGTTGAGATTCTCGTACCTGTTGGTGACACCTCAAGATCCTTTATAAACTTGAATTTCGTAGGAGTTGATGATTTCATAAAGGAATTGAGTATCTAAGTAAATGGAAAGTTCTTTTCCAGTGCCTGTTGCATCTATTATGAACGAGAACCTTCTTTTTGGCTAATGTTGATAAAGCGTGAAGTATTTTTGATGTAAAATTTGAAAAGAAAAAAAACCATATAAAAATTAATTAAACTAAAATAAATAACTTTGAGCTATAATCAAAACGCTTTATACCTTGTAATCTTCTTAGTAAAGGATATACGTTATGCGAAGAAGAGGGTTGATTGAAACTTTGTTGCAGAGTGAGAGCTTCATTTCTGAACAATATGTTAATCAACTGAATATTGTGGTTGAGATAAAATGACCTCAATTGTTCTATATATAATGTTCTCGAGAAAGCATGCAATAAATTTTTGTTTGACTCAATCGTATAAAATAAATGTAAATAAAGTATTATGTTTTTTCCGGTCAAAAGAAAAAAAAGTATTCTATTTTTTTGAGTGAGTAGTTAGGAAAAAATTTCATAAATAATCGTTTAATAACTATTTTTTCTCGATTTTTGCGTGTCATTCTTGCGCAGGGGCCATGCGCAAGATAGCCTATTATTTACCTAATTTACATATAATTACAACCTTATCTTCTTTTTTTTAAATGAGTTACTAGTACAATTACAACCTTATCTATAATTATGTATGTGGCACCCTAAAACTTAAATATGAATATAAAATAAAATTTAGTAGGTTTAAAAGAGTTATGGATCGGTTCAAAATTATATTATAATCTTTTTTTAAAGATAGGCTGAGGGTTTTTTTTTTTGGGAAGGAGGCTAAGGGTGCTATTCTTCCGTAGTAACGGGTCAAAATAAATCAAAATTTGGTGAATTTAGTTAGATGTATATGTGTTGTGGTTCGTCTCAGTTTTGAGACAAAAACTAATTTATCCAAAGATTAAAATACTTGCAGTTCAGTTTGGTTTAGATCTCTCTCTTAAAAAACTAATCCGCTCCAATTTAACGCAGTTTAAATTGGATGAGTTCGGTTATCCAAATTGAAATTTTGAATTTTTAAATTATTTTAATACTTATGTAATAAAACTACATACTAGTATAATTTATGCAAAACTAAAATACATTAATTCAAGAATATTGTAACACTGTAAGTATACTGATCGTGAACACTTAAATGACACTATCACATATTCAATAGCATTCAAGCATAAGGTAAGTCCGTCAAAAAAATACAAAGTAAGTGATTAACCCCAACATGGAATTTTAATCCAAATACAAAGTTATTTGAATGACTATTAGCCTGATATTCTTTACTCCTTTCTTGTCTACAATTTCAAAGACTTCTCTACATATATTTCTAGTCTTGGTGGAAATTGTTTATTTTCATATTTTGGAAAATAAAGATCAGCTTTCACATTTAAAAACAAAATCCAAAGTAGTAGTTTTAAGGGAATAAGAAGTGAAGCCTCACAACCTTAACCTACTAATTTTATGTAGGTTTTGGTTCGTCTTGGCTCGGTTTTTTAGTTGTGGTCCGAAAACCAAATTGAACCGATCGTTTCTTGTTCAAAGTGGATCAAACACATCCTGAAGTTTCCATTTGACCTATCATAGGTTTCAAATCATTCACATATTGTAATCTTGTATGAGCATAAAGTTAAGTAACGCGTCAAGTAGCGATTCATTTTATATTCAATGATTAATTGAAAATTCCAATTAAAATTTGATTAAGTATAAATCACAAAGTTTGCACTGTGATTTTCAGAAAAACTATGAACCCTAACTTTTAATCTCTATCAACATATGTGGTTTAGCAATGAGCTTATCTGCAAAAGGGTAAACAGTCGACAAAGGAAGCGGAATGCAAAACTAAAGAGATACATTCTTATCGTTATGGACAAAACATGATGGCACAATTGTTTTGAGGTATGAACTTTTCTTTTCAAGTTGTTGCTACTTGAAATCATGTACAAGTTGTTGCCATGGCTTTCATGTGGATACTAATTTCAGTGTCCTGTCATTTAAAATTGTGTCGCATCAAAGTCAACTGAAATTTTGGATTAAATTTGAAAAATTAGAAAAATTGAGGGACCAAAATTGCGGATTTAAAAATAGGAGGACCAAAATCCAAAAATTGAACAAAAGAGGAACCAAGATTTCAATTAAGCCTATAAACAATCATTCTAGATCCTATCAATCTCCATTCAAATTAACCAAGCAAACAATTCCAAATAATCTCAAATCAGATTTATATTACAATGAATTAAAAGTGTAAAACAAATTGGATATGATAATCTTCGATAACTAAATATTAAAACTGAAGTTCAGTCAACTCTAAAACCCAAACTAAAAATTAAAAATAAAAAAATTTACTCGCCTTATATGTGTCACTAGAATCATCATATATGAATCCAAGGTGCACCGAGGTCTAAAACTTGACTAGGAGGCATGACAATCAACCTTGGTGACTTTTTGGATGTTACTCTTAAACTAGGGTTTCATAACTGAATACAATCTTATTTAACTTTGTCTTCTTGTGATTTAGCACATATCGGCAATGTATCGTTGTAACACTCATACTAAATTGTCTAGAATATTTAGCATGCATATTAAACTTGATACTAGATACATTAAAATTATAGTATAATTTGTTCGAATGAATACAAGCATCACTACAAGTTCGTACATCTGATAAATTATCATATGTCAAATACATATATCTAATACATATTTGAATACATAAGGAATTATCTAAGGCTGGTACGAAACGTGTATATGATGGTAACTCATTCAGCTTCATGTATGCCTCCTCTTGCAACGGTCAACCTGCTTATCTGAAATAAAAAATAAATAAAAGGATTGGGGTGAGGCAGGATGTCTCAGTGAGTTCCACCTATCCTGGGTTGTAAGCAATCTCGGGGAACATATGATTGTCGTATGTCCATACATAAACCTATTCAGTGTTTTTCTTAACAATGTGTTGAATATTGATCCTCTTATACTTGAATAGTCATGATACATTTTTTGAAGATAACAGTTGTTTATTAGTCTAATCTATAATCCCTAACAATAGCTAATTGGAACAAAACAAGTCACCGACTTTCTCTAACATTCATTCTTATAGACATGTAGTTTTTGAAAAAGTTTTAGTGTGTTTGTAGCCACAACAAGCATATGGTGCATCTGTCCATATTGATGACCCAAAATGATGTAGGGGACCCTTTGGTGACCCATTAACCTCATGTTGGATGGAGATGTGGCTCCAGTTAGGTCACGACAGAGCCTCGACCTTGACCACCGATGACCGTAGTTGGTTGTCGCCACCTCATCAACACTCTTTTCTTTTCAATTTAAATTTATTATTGGTGAAATAAATATCCAAGATTGCCTAAAAAAATAATCATTTTCTAATTCATTATTAAAAACCATTGACCACTATTACTATTTTTTTTAAATATTTGACCACCATCATTGAAAGTTGACCCATATTTAAAATATTTAGTTTTTTTTCTTCTTTAAATTTTAAACATACTATTAGTATTACTATTCTTTCTGCTCTTTTATTACGCTGACGTATGTAGATTATCAATGATAATTTATAGAAATTTGCGTGTAAATTACAAACGATATTTTTTATAAATTTTTTATATAGATTAAAATTATAAGTATAGATATTTGTGACTTTTAAATGTAGCAAACTTAACAAATCATTTTTTTTAAAGATTGACAAACCATATTTATATTTTTCAATGACAACAATAATATAACAAATATAATAAAAATTGTTATCTTTTTAATAACATCAACAATATAACATTATTATAGAAAAAAGTTGTTTTAGAGTATGATTGGAATAACAAAAAAGTCAGTTCAAAATATCCCCAAAACCCCTTATTCTCTTTATATATAGTATATAAGTATAGATACAGATTTAATTAATGAATTTGTATTTTATTTTCAGTTGATCCATTGTACTCTTCTCCCTGTAACACCCTCTTGAACCCCACAAACAATATTCATACAAATAAACAATTGTTTCAAAAGGTTCAAGATGCTACGTCATCATTTTCACAAAACATGTATAATTCGGTTTTGCAGGAGAGAACAAAAGAGAACTCCAAGAACCATCTCTTAGATTATGAGCAACAACGTATGCTAAGCTGCACAACACAGATCAATAAAAACAACCACAATAAGTTGTAAAACACAACACAGAGGGTAGTTTGCAATAGTGGATGCCTCTACACTTTGGAGCTTAGCCTTTGGAGCTCCACGACCTTCTTTGCCTTCCTTTGTATTAACAGTGGATGACTCTACACTTTTCTCAATTGCACATCTTTTGCGTTTCAAAATCTCAGAGATGAGTATGATAGTTGGAAGCAGTTCCCAAAGCATAGAGCTCAACATCATTATCCCTCTCCTCCAACACTATTTATCAAGCAAAGCAAGATTAAACTCATCTAACCTCCAAACCTCTTTGCTCCTTTTTCAAACAAACATCATCCTGTTTTATCCAAGAAATTTTCCTAAGACCCCCCTATAACACAAAAAAGAAAAAATTAAAAATAGAGTTAAGGGAAAAATAATACTTGGGGGAGCTTGAAGAATGAAATAAATTAAACCGACATTAAAGAGAGGACAACCTTTAGAAAAATCAAGTGACTCTTCATAAAGAGGTTGCAATTTTCCACCCTGAAAAATCAACCTTCAGAAGAAAAGAAAAAAAAACAATATCAAAGGAGCCCAAAAAATTAGTTTTCTTGAATCCTCTCCTACAAGCAGTCCCAAATAAACATAGTGAAGACAACATCACTTACAATTCATTACCAACGATGGCTCTCACAACCACGATAATAATTACACTTATTTTCATAACTAAAAATAAACACTATAATAAAAATGTAGTATAATTTTCTCTTACAAAAGGTAAACTTAGTAAAGTAATATAAATTATATATAAATTTAATATTATTACTAACTCCTATAATCATCATAATTTAATAAAATATAATTTCATGAAAGATAAATATCCACTAAAAGATTATTAAAAGATATGTTATATTTAATGAGTCAAATAATATTTTGAAGGGATGATACTATTATTTTAGAGTTTAATTTTGATTCATGAAACCTTAGTTAAGTTGGTAGAAACATTGTATTATATGCAGAGGTAGAGTTCGTGTCTTAGATTCCCCACTTATTCACCTTCAAAGGTGAATTTTTAGCCATTAAGCCACTTGACTAAACAAAAAAAATATAAAACTTCTACATTTTCAATTAAATGCAACATTTCCCCTAAAAAATTTAAACATGACTTTTTTCCTATAGTTTTTCTTTGTAATCATATCTGAAGTGCGTCAGTCGATAAATATTAGTATCTTTCAGCTGGGATTTGAGCTTTAATTTATTACAAACTAATAATTTTTTTATTTTTAATATCATTAATAATTTGTTTATTTTAAAGTATCGTATGATATAGTTTGTTTATATTTATGATGAAAGTTAAAATGATTGATAATCTTCATATATTTATATATAATGTGTATAATATTTATAAAAAAGTTATAAATTTATTCAATATATAAGTGTAAAAAATTTTGCTTCAATTATCAAGAGTGCTAGAAAATATTTTGAAAAGTGACTTCGGATAATAAATTCAAATTGTGTTGTTTAACGGAGCAGACTGAGAGTAATCCTCACTCTCCGTCCCAATCATTGAAAATATTTTTCCCCCTCATTCTCCACCATAGGAAGATTTTCACTCTTGTCCCTGTCCTAGCATATCTCCACGGGTTTCTGTGAAGAATTCATAAATATATACATAAACTCTATTATACCCTTATGAATACATCAAAAGAGAAAATTTTGTACACAATTTCCTCTTAGAGTTGATCCTTAAACTTGTAGATCAATGTTATTCATATAAAAGCATCAATTTGGTCTCCCTATGTAGCAAAGATTCGAACATCATATTTTAAACAAAAAAATACAAAAACCAAAACGATATGAAAGAAAATATCTTTCGATCCATTATAACAGACTCCATGAAAAATGGAAGTTTCTTATTTTCATAGTCATGAACAAAATAAGCACGTATGCACAACCCTCAGAACCAAATATCCATGATTGTTTTTCCAAGTGATACATCAGAAATGAAATCGTGTTTCGGATACATTTTTTTTTTGAAAAAAAAGGGTATGGAAAGATCAAAGAATATATGAATTTAAAAATGATTTTGTTATTGAATTTTAGTCTCCCAAAAACTTTATTATTTATATGCAATAACATAATTTATTGATATTGAAATCATATCGTTACAGTTATTTTTTAATTAATTATTACTTTAACAGTTTAAATAACCGTTTAGAATATTTATTGTTCTTGGGTTGTAACCGACTAAGTTTTTAAAGTATAATTTATTTACTTATAAATGAAATATTTTTTTAATAATTATTATTTTCATGTAAATAATAAATATTTTCAAGGTTTTATGAAAATTTTGCCACATAGCACATGCTAGTTAAAACAGGGGTGGCCCTGAGCATGGGCCGATGGTATAAGTGTCAGTGTCGTAAAGATACAACGGTCTCTTAAGAGTAGGTTTAAAATGATCTATTTATTTATTAAATACTCATACAATTCTTTTTTATGATATAATAGTAAAATCAAACTATTTCTTAGAGGATGAGGAGGATGAAGAATATAAACATTGAATTATGATTCATATGTGTTATTGGAGCATGAATCTAATTTAGAGCCACTTGGTTCACATTTCAGAGATCCATACTTGTGTTCTTTTTGCACAATGTCAAATGAAAATGTGCAAATCTCCAAGTTCAATTCTTTTATCCTTGTGTATTTTTTGTTAATTTTTTTTTATAGGGGCAGCATTTCATGAATTATCCAAGGCATCCAAATTCAAAGGATCGGCCCCGAATTAAAATTATACATCATTTCATGAATTATCCAAGGCATCCAAATTCAAAGGATCGGTCCCGAATTAAAATTATACATCGAAAAAGGATTTAAGAAAAAAAAAATAGAACCTACTTGGGTTGGTCTGATGATGTTGGTTTGTGACCTTGGATTATGTTCCTCTCAAGTTCTCAGAATCAATTCTCCTCGAGACAATTTCGAAAGGTTAATTTGACTTTTTCAAAAAAATAATTAAAATCAGTTGTACACAATTGACTTAATTGAAAATTGATTTTGTTATTGTATATTTATTTTTGCAACGCAAATATAGTTAGACTTACAACTGATTTATATTTCACTTCCTACTTTCGAAGTTATCTTTGCTCAACATTGTTGTTGTGTATGACAAATTTGATGGAGAAAAATGAGAACATGACATAGGATGATGTTAAAAAAATGACTTATATATTGTTTTCGGAATAATAGTTCCCAATTTCTAATCAATATACAACTGAGTTTTTTGGAGAATTATCCATTTATATAAGCATAAATCTATCGGCGCAATGAAAACAAAATATATTAAAAAATATATTTTTTAAAAAAAAAGTAATATATTATTGTATTTGGGTAAATAAATAATAATAAATAATCAAAATGATAAGAAAAAAGTGGTAGTCACGTACCAACTAAACAATTGTTGTCGTAAGAATCATTGAAAACATCAGATGCTAGCCTAAACAAATACATGTTTGTAAGGACTAAAATAATTTTAGATATTTTGACTTTGTTATTGATTGTTAAATTCAGTTTGTATTCGTTATGTGATGCTCTATACGAAACCATTGTTTGAACAAACATCAAATGAGAAAATTGTGCACATAATTCTCTCTTGAAGTTGCTCTTTGAACTTGTAAATCAATGTTCTTCTTATAGTAGCACTATTTTGATTACCCTACATAACAGATTAAAACATCCTATTTCAAATAAAAAAAAATACAAAAAACTAAAACGATATGAATGAAAATACCTCTTGATCCATTAGAACTAACTCCATGAAAAATGAAAGTTTCTTACAACTAAGCATGAACAACCCTCATAACCAATGTTCAGGATAGTTTTCTAGGTGACATGTCAAAAATGAAGTCGTGTCTCTCATAGACATTTTTTTTGCAACAGAAACAACATGATTAGAAATATCAGAAAAACATGGAATATATGAATAAGAAAATTGGTGTTATTGTGAATTCGTTGTACCCCAAAATGTTACTATTTATATACAAAAATAATATCATAATGTTTATTATCTATTAATTATTGATTTAAACGTTTTAAAATCAACATTGTTAATATCTTTAATATTATTTTCTCAAAAAAATATCTTTTATATTATAAAACATGTATTAATGAATTAAATAATATTTAAAATTTAATATTAACCTACAAATTATTAATTATAATATTATTATATGTTTGTAACCGTTGAAAATATCTTTCTTTGAAAAAACATTAAAAAAATTAATTTGCATATTATTGTAATTGTGTAACGGACCAGATAAAATTGTGTAACGGACCAAAAATGAAAACACGATGTTTTCATATTATTTATTGCAACTTTGTAACCTACTAACTTTTTAATGTATCATATAAATATTAATCGAAACACTAATTATATTAATAATTATTTGATTTAACTAACTATGTATCTTATGTATAATTTAATTTTAATTAAAAAACGGTTTTTTAATCATAATTATTATTAAATATGTATTAAGAATTGGGAGAAATTTTTGGAACAAATGCCAAGTCATATTTTGATGATGTGGACACCCTTAGATGAGAGGATTCTTGAAATAGTGCATTTAGAAAAACTCTCAATTGTTAGTATAAAGATGCGACCCCTTACACACACCATTTTTTTATTTGTTACAAATGTGACCCCTTACAAACAACATTTTTTTTAGAGTATATACAATTAATTAATTTTTTTACAAAGTTAAAATTAAATATTGTTAATGATTCAAAAATTATGATTGATTTTAGTAAATTAAAAATATAACAAAACTTTTTTGCGGGGAAATAACAAATTCCTTAAGTGCTTTTTGTATCGTTCTTAAGTAAATTCACCATGATTTTATCAAATTCATAATTTTCTCAAAGTTTGTTCTATCCAACAAAATGTGTATTTTTAGTTAAGAACAATATGAAAAACACCTAAAGAACCTAAGTTTTGTTCTTATATTTTTTCAAAAAACTCAATTAAATATATTATTTTATAAAATTTTATTAAAAGGAAAACAATCAAAAGGAAAGAAATCTAAAATCTAGAGCATTCAATCCGAAATCCATACCGTATCAACAAACAACAAACCTTTACTCAATCCAATCATGTTTCAACAACACATAACCCTTCCCATATTTCGCCACGTGTCACAAAATAAATTCAACAAACTAACCCCACGGTGGTCTCGCTCACAGGATATAACTAATCAAAGCAATATAAAAGCGAAAAAGAGAGTGCATTGGTTTCGATACCAAAGTTCTGCTGTGAAGTTTCGTGTGTGCGCGTTTTCCCCCAAAACTAACAAAAACCCACTCCTCCGCCGTGTGCGGTGGTGATTTTTGATCGGAAAATCGAAAGATGAAGATTAACGTCAAGACTCTTAAGGGAACTCACTTTGAGATCCAAGTGAACGCTCAAGATACGGTAATCACACTCTCTTAATTCAATTCATTTGTTTTTTTTTAGGTTTTTAGGTTTTTTTAATTTTTATTATTTTGTTATAGTTTTTCTTCTCTATTGTTGTTGTGTTATGTTGTTGGGTTTGGATGAAACAAACTGTTTTGGTATAAAGAACTAACACAGATACAACACTGATACGTCGACATCCATGATTATTTAAGAATATAATATAATTGATATAATTGAATGTAATTACATGTGTAAGTGTCGAACACAAAATTTGAAGTGTCAATGTTTTTTGAAGCTTTATGACTGGAAGAGATATTCATGTTTATAGGTCGATTTTTTTTTATATAAAAATATGATATCATCTAATATAATCACTTGTGTCGGTCTCAGACACATGGTCTCAGACACTGACATGTATCTAACACGGGATTTAAAGTGTTGGTACTTTCTGATCAGGGGGTTATTCACATTTAGTGTCAGACATGCCTTTGTGATTTAAAGTGTTGGTGCTTCATAGCTAGCAGAATAGGATAGACTCCTGAACAGAGGGTTTGAAGAGATACTGACATTAAGATGTTTGTTTAAGGTTTACATTTGTGTATAATGTATTAGATGGTTCATGTTTTGGTTCTGATTAAATTGATTTTACTAGTCACTTGAATGTAAAGTTGTTTATGGTTGGATTTGTAAAAGTGAGTTGAACAACAGATTTCAGTGTAAAAATCACGTTTAGAGTCAAAAGCTTCAAATTAGAATCAATTCCGGAGGCAAAATCAATTTTACTTGAGAGTAAAAAAACATTTCAATATAAATTTTACATGTCTATAATCAATTCTGGCTACTCCAAACAGGGAGCCAAACACAGGCTTAGTCATACTACTTAATTAGATTAATTAGTTAGTTAGACTAATTGATTGACTAATATTGTTGTTATATAATGCAGTTGAATATTTGAATTGAGAAGTTTAAGTTTTTGTGGTTAATTGATATGTATGTTATTGATGGATATTAGGTTGGCGATGTGAAGAAAAATATAGAGGGAGCACAGGGTGCTGCTGTCTATCCTGCTGCACAACAAATGCTTATTCATCAAGGAAAAGTGCTTAAGGATGAGACTACCTTGGAAGAAAATCAAGTTGCTGAGAATAGTTTTGTCGTGATCATGTTGTCTAAGGTGATGTTGATGATCACATGATGATGTTATTTTAATATGTTTAAGCATGATTTTAAGTATTTAAGTATTTAAGCTAGAAAACAAGGATAGTTAAACGCACATGTGCCCTACATTTAATTCAATTCTTTGTGGATAGTACTTAGCTTGCACTTTATTGTTTTGCATTAAATAATATTAACTTTTGTTTAAAATTTTGTAAGTGCACCATTATCCAGTGACATTTAATGAAAGAAGCTTTAATTTTCCATGTAATAGGTTTTCTATGTCAGTTTTATGCCGACATCCAATCATTTTTTCTATGTCATACCATCAATTTCAAATATGCAGTTACAAAAGTGGGGTGATATGGCAGAATTGTGGATTTTTATTGGATATCGGTGTTAAATTGATTTACATTGACAGTGCATATCCTTTATGTCTTGTCTACTGTGTTTCACTGATTAATATTGATAGTAAGACATTTTTATGAGTTTTTGATGTTAAAATGTGTGGGTTAGTAAGACATTAACAGCAGGTCCTTTATGTCGTTCAACCTTCCTTCATTGTTTTTTGGGGTGGTAATGAATGCGTTGAAAAGAGAAAAAAACTTGCTTCTATTGCTTCCTTTTAATGGGGAACAAGAAAAATCATTGGCTTGTTGAGAGATGCCTAAGTTGTAATATTCTGTCCATTGGTTCACTTCTAAACTTTTGTAGCGATCTTCCCTTTGCAGAATAAGGTATCATCAAGTGGAGCCTCTGCTGCTTCAGCTGCCCCACCGGTAAGTACAAATTTTCTTGTCAATTTTTTTCCTTACAATCTCTTACATGTAAGTTGAATTGTCAAAAATTATTTAATTCCTTGATGAAGTTCTTTAAAAAACTCTTTGCTTGATCAGTCTTTAGTGACTGTGAAGCTAGATGGGTAATGCAATGATTTGCATGATTATTTAGGTTTTGATTTTAGTTTACTTGTTGACCATTGTGAAATCTTACTGTTTTAAATTGTTTCTTTTTGCTCGCATTTTATATATGTAGGCAGCCCAACCTGCAATTTCTTTGCCTCCTCCTTCGTCAACACCTCAGCCTCCTGTTTCAACTGTCGGACAGTAAGTTCACATTTGTTTCTATGGCTTCATAGTTTCAGCATGATTGTTGTTCTTTGTGTAAAATTCGTTAAATTCATCTCACTTTCAGGGGAGAATCCAATCCTGCGCAAGGTCCTGCTGTAACTCCTTCCACTACGTAAGTATTTGACATGTAATAGCTTTTAAAATTTCATCGGTACATAAATATTGTTGTTGATAATTTGTGGCAACCTTGAAGCTGCATCAGTTGTGGCTCCCCTGTGTAGATAATGTCTTATTGTTTTCAATGCCTATTCTCTTATTCTTAGGCATCTGTTCATTGCTGCAATGATACATATTATAAGTGAAATTTTATATGTTGTTTATTGCAGTGTGGTGCCTGAATCTAATCTCATTGCTGGAAGTACTTTAGAACCAACTATTCAGCAGATTCTAGAAATGGGGGGAGGAAGTTGGGATCGGGACACTGTGATCCGAGCTCTTCGTGCTGCATATAACAATCCCGAAAGAGCTGTTGAATATTTATATTCTGTAAGTCTTTGCGCCCAAATAGTCTGGCTTTCCCATGTGAAGTATCGAGTATGGATGTTTTTACTATTAATTTGGTAGCTTGTTTGTTCAAAGTTTTTTTAGATACTTCTGTTCCAGTCTTCATTTTGAACTTTGATTGACTTACTGCACAAAGAACTATATCAGCACAACTTATGCTTGTAGTAAACTGTCATCTTGTGCCAGTATAGTTTTAATGATTTGTTACTTACATACATGCCTTTAGGATCTTAAAAGATAATACAATGAACAACGTTGAAGGCAGATGCATGTTTAATATTTTAAGTGTCAATCATGTAGCTCTTCTATTTTGGAAATGGAGCCATCGACCACGGTTTTACTGTAAATAATGTTGAAATAAGTGATTTGACCACATCATATAGTTGTCATATTTTATCACAGGATGGCCTGAATATATTAATTTGTGTATTTGCAACAAAGTGTTTATGGTTTTGTATTAAGAATGGATAAATAATGTATCAATAAATTATTTTGTTGACAGAGTTGACATTTATTTTATCTAACATCCATGTATAATTTAACTGATAGGGCATCCCCGAACAAGCTGAAGCTCCAGCAGTTGCTGCATCCACCAATGTTGGGCAGGCAGAAAACCCTTCAGCCCAGGCTCCAGTCCAACCAGTTGTGCCTGCTGTTGGGCCCAACACCAACCCACTGAACTTGTTCCCTCAGGTGTGTACTGTGAACTGTCTGTGCAGTAAAATTTAAACAATAATGGTGCTACAATTATAATGTTTATTTTTTTTTTTTTGAATCAGGGCATTCCCAATTTGGGTGCAAATGAAAATGCAGGTGACTTGGAATTCCTGCGAAACAGTCAACAGGTAGTTGAATATTGTGTTTTCTACAAAGGAGCTAAATGCCATATTAATTTTCATTATTTATGCATCTTAATATTTCTTTCACATTTCAGTTCCAAGCCTTGAGAACAATGGTGCAAGCAAACCCTCAAATCTTGCAGGTATCATCGCCGGTGCTTGTTGACTCCATTACTATAATCTTCTAGGACATCATTATTCATCTTTGTTTTCTTTGCAGCCCATGCTTCAGGAACTAGGAAAACAAAATCCAAACCTAATGGAACTCATCCAAGAGCATCAAGCTGACTTCTTACGTCTTATAAATGAGCCTGGAGGCGATGAGTAAGATTACTATTTTAGGCTTGTTCCATTTTCATTTCATTATATATTGTATGAATTTTTCAATATGCTCCAACTTGACTATAACCATTTTCACCAAAAGATATAGTTATTCAAATTTATACACAGATGACGAGTTTAAAGAAAAAACTTCTATGTTAAACAATTTGATAAAGAATTCACGACACACACCACAAGCAAATGCATAGGGTCATCATTTTATCAGTGGACCTTGATTATAATACAAAGGATATAAATAAAACATGTTAATCCAGGGAAGACAGAGATGGTTAGAAAATATTTTGGCCTATTAAGACATTTGTTTGCTCACTGTTGTATTTGTATGACCAGGAACTTAGAGGGACAGTTGGGTGCTTTGGCTCCTCAGACCATTACTATCACCCCAGAAGAGAACGAGGCCATTCAACGGGTAAGCTAGTGATAGTACTCTCCATTCAGCTATTTTAATTGTGAACTCCTTTTTTCTATTTCTATACATTTGCTTGTCCATGGCATGTTCGTATTGTTGCACAGTTGTTGAATTACTTAATAGCTGTAGGATTTTTATAAAAGTTCTCCAATGTCTGAAGCTTGCATGTTATTATATTATGAACAGTAAATGTAGAGCTCAACCAAAATACTAGTTTTTTTGGCGTGGCTCCCCAACATGCACTCTTAACAATGATATGTTGATAGAATTCTTCATGCATCTTTCTCAGCACTAATGTTTGTACTTTATATATATGTGCACTGCTAGCATTTGATTTGTGTTCATCCTCTTGCACAATATAATACATAACTGACCATGACATTTTGGCAGCTTGAGGATATGGGGTTCGACCGAGATCTTGTGTTGGAGGTGTTCTTTGCATGCAATAAAAACGAGGATTTGGCAGCCAACTACCTATTGGATCACCAAAATGAGTTTGATGATTAGTCAAAGTTCTAGATTTTAACAGTGGTAGTGTTATTTCTGTGTCTATCATTTTTCTATTCTAGTTCTTGTGTCAATTGTTTGTGTCCTAAACTCTTTGGAGAAGTGATCTTTATTACTTTTTGTTGTTTTCGGGAACCATAGTATCTGTAAATCACCATTGACTAGAAATTAGAATTGTGTTGGGATAGACCATAGATTTATTTACGGTTATTCTTGAATTGTATATTTCAGTGTGTGGTATTGTCTGATTATTTTTTATTTTGTGGTTTCGAATAACCAAACTGAGAAGAGGTGCATTGTGGGTTTGAACCAGGCAACCAGCACACTTACAACGCCATGGAAAAATAATTTCCTCTAATACTTTTAATGAATTATTATTTTACCTTATCTAAAAAAATTAGATTAAACAAATTTTAAATTGAGATTTTTTTTGACTAACTTTATAATTCTAATTATTCATGGAATACGATATTTTATGGAGAAAAAAGGTGTTATGATTTGACAAATTGATATAAGTTAATTGTTTTCGTGCATTGGAATTATGTTTTATTAAGCTTAAGAATTCCTAAACTTTGAGAATTATTTTTAGTTAAGCTTAAACATGCACCGATTGTTAACTTTCGTGTATTTCTCTTTAATAACAAGGGAAATTAAGGCTGTCACAAATACAAAGGAACAAACTTAGTCTTTAATAGAGACTGAGAGCAACATGTATGTTTGGAATCAGCACAAACAAGTAAAATTGTAGCATTTTGAAAGAAATTTATGTGCAAATATGAAGCATTTCGAAAGTTTTTAATTCAAAATTAAGTTTTCACCGTAAAGTCAAGTTGGACAATAGCATAGCACTTGGTGTGTTAACACTAATATAGTAATATTTATAGGATAATACGCTCTGGAAAAGATAAAAATTATTTTACTCTTAGTTTCAAATGAATTTCAAAGTTTATGAGATCAGATTCCAAATGCATGCAGAGACATGTTTAATTTGTAATATAGTATACTTGAATAGGAAACAACTTTGGCTGCTTTTATGGGCAATCCCTATTTTTGCCACCTTCATTACCGAATTCTTTTTTAAAATTCTCAACCCTATCCATCTTCTGCCTATTTGAAAAACATTCTCACTCAACCTTTGAACCACATGCGGCATGCCTATCGCTCATATTGCCAAATTTGGAGTGGTAGGGGAAAGAGACTCAATCTTTGTTTTCGCCAAACTTAAAGTATGATTAAAAATTGTTCAATTCAAGAATCGAATTCGCCTTTTTTTAAAGAAAAAAATAAAATCGTTATTTGGAGTTTATTAACCATTTGAATCTATTAGCTTATAGTGAATTTAATAGGGATATAGATATTAGCTACAAGTACAAGGGAGCAACGCATGTGAGTTATTAAATCTTGAGTATATAATAAAAATTAACAGATCAGATTAGTTCGTAACTTTAGGCTTTATTCCTTCATTAATTCCAATTATATTTTCAAATTGGTTAGAGTGAATTGTAAAGGAATCAATTGTATTTGGTTTTCGTCCCTGTAAGTTCGCGTGTTTTTGGTTTTCGTCCCCGTATCTTTTTTTGTTCTAAAACAAACCCTATAAGATGTTAACTTTTTGGTTTAGTCTCTAACGTTAACTTCTGTTACAAAAACGTTGAGCTGGCAAACTGAGTCACACGTGGCAATCACTGACATGGAAAACACACTTATGTGGTCTGACAAATGATAAGTGATATGATTTGAGAGACCAAAACCAAAAACGCAAAGTTGCAAGGGACGAAAGTGAAAAAACGTAAACAATCAAAATTTAAAATGTTAAAAACTAAAGATTCCATCTTCTTCATCTCCTTGTTTTTTCTTCTTCATCTCCTCTCTGCCAATTCGTTCATCTCTTGCGTCCCAACAATTTTTAATATGCAAACCAAATTTTTGAGGAGCAGTGTTGTACTTGTTTTAGAAAACTTTTACCATGCCTTTATATACTGCTAATGAATATTCAAAATTTTATCATCCATGATTTTACAATAATGTAACCCACAAATACATATTTTACGAAGGTTATATGATCCTACAATCTCCACTCTATAGTGAACACTTCACTTTGAATGAACCAAATCCTATAGAAAATCATCTAAAAAGAAACCAATTGGGAATTAACCACATTTTGTTAGGATCCTTTCTATGAGTAAGAACGAATTCACAGAACAGAAGAATATTGAATAAGATTACAAAAAGGAAACGAAGAAGAGAGAAAGAAATTCAGGAAACTTTACCATGCAAGACCAAGGAAAACAAAAAGTATACAATGAACACGCAGGAGCACTCTCCTTTCATGCTGGACCAACCAACCAGTCATAAAAGTCAATTACTGAGACATACCCTCTTCTATCCATTGAGGCTATTTGAAAACTTAGCAACAATAACCACAATGTCAACACACATTATTCTGAACAGCCACATACAAACCAACCAGCTAACAAACTAGTTGCTCTAACAGCTCTTAACTACTCCAATTCCCCTTTATTCTATATATTTCGTGTTCATAGCTTGAATATCATGGAAAAGTGAACACCTAATTATAGTTTTGCCACAACTTTATATGCTACATTCCCATTGAAGTTTTCTTTTTTAGGTGAGGTTACGGGGATACGTTAAAATTGTTTTTGGAGAATTGCTTTTGGAGGATAGAAGCAATTCTGAAAAGCCAAACCAAACATATTGGAATGTTGTAGAATTGCTTCTAGCTGTACAAAAGCCAAACCAAATAGACACTATATATGTCAAAAAACACGTAACTTAATGTCTTAAAAGTTTTTAGTTAGAAGGTGATATTCAATCCACTTTTGTCGTTGCTTTTAGCATAGTGTGATGATTATCAAATTCTTCACATGATCCAACAGTGGATTAGAGTTAATGGTTTGATTGAAGGTTGTCCGACTCTTGTATCAAAACTACAAGGATGGTTAAACAACGTGTTCCGTTGATGTTGAATGGATGAACCCACAATAGAGATAAAGATTGTTGGTGCGTCAAATGTTAAGTCAAAAGTTTGAAATTCGATGAAAAAGAAGAAGATGAACAACATATAAGTAAGAAAAACCCGTCCTGACGGGTGAAAAAAGAAAGTAAAAACACACATACATAATCCTTTCATAACCCAACATGCAAATATTTGTTTCAACCAAAAATACTTTTGATTTAATTTTAGAAAACCACTGAGAATTATTTGGACAAGTTATGGAGTTATTTGGACAAGTTATGGAGTTATTGTCTCGGTTTAATGATTTGTTACTTCGTCAAATAAAAGCATCCCAAATGCAATTTGGAGTGTGTGAAAATTTAGACCTCACACGACCTCTTTCGATGAGAGACTAATCCAGTCCGTTAATTTTTAATTCATAGATGAAGTTTAACGTTCATATTTCTCATATGATCAAGTGTTCTTATTTCTGGTAAGAAAAAGTGTTCTTATTTGACTGAGTTTAGGGGAAGAAGAATTTGAATGAATTTTTTTTTTTAAGAGATTTGGGAGAAAGGACTTTGGAGAATTTATTGTTTTTCACAATACAAAATTTTGTATTCCCTTAATTTGTAGGTTTCTAATGATAACAAATACAGTATATAAATCTTCATTTTTCCAAGAGTAGTAGGAGCATGGTTTTCATTCTTTCTTTCTTTTTACCCTCTAATGATAACACAATTTGAATGCAATTTCCTTGAGATAACAAGTTACCATCGTCATCATCAGGGAGCAAACTCAAGTATTGAGAGCTTATCAAAAGCACATTAAACATATTTTTCGGTTAATTGTTCATTAATTGCCTGAGTTTTCCAAGTTAAAAGATTCTAAATGTTACATTGAGGAGACTATGAAGTATGAACCAAACAACCCGTTCGAATCAATAAAATGTCAGAACAAACTAAAACAAAGAACTGTTTTGCAATGTTTTCAATCAACAGAGCATCTACATCAAATCCAACTACCAAGTCACTTAAAAGATTGGAGCATGGTTTCTATGTATTTCTTCAAAATTCTCAATAACAACCAACAAAAGATTTATGTTCATGCTTTGTAATGCGACTTGTGTAGAGCAACAGCTAAGCACAAATATGATACTCTAGATGAAATAATTATTTCTCTGAGGCTTCTTTGAACATAGGACAAAATTCTACTAACCAGTAGAGATATGAAACTGCGAGGGGTTTAAAGATATGTTGTAGCAATTACAACATTTGTGATTTCCTTCTCGAGTTCAGCTTCATCAACCCACAGTGAACTTCGTTTATGCAATAAGTCTTTCTTCTCAGCTTTCTTCTCTTCATGCTTTTTGGCTTGCATTCTCCAACTTTCAAGTTTCTCCGCTCTTTCTTTCAACTGATTCACGAAAATAACAATAAGCAAAATTAATACTAACGACTATTTAATTGAATAACATGAAACAAACATTGTACAGAGCAACTTGATCAAAGTTTCTCTCAAACATTAAATTAAACGAGAAACAAAAAACATGTTCTGCTTGCATAACTGATCTGAATATAGGTTTTCAGTATGGACTAGAAATGCATCAACTAACATAAAGTTGCAGAACAAAGACAAAAAATTGATCGGCTTGCCTAAGAAATTTTAAACTAATAATGTTGCTTAGAAGTTAGAATATGAAGGTTGGTTATCTGTCAGGTATAAATACAACATACAGCCGTTTAATTTATGATCAAAACTAGTCTTTAAAGTTCATAGATTCTAGACATCCTGCACATTATCAATGTGAAATCCACCTTAACTACAATATGTCCACAAGTATTAAACCAAAGAAACATATTGCATAGTCAAAATGTTTTCACTTCTCAAAGAATGAGACATAATAAATGTTATGTTAGAGGGCAAGAATATTAAAACAACATTTTCAAGGATACCAGGCAGGTAATTTTCGGTCATGTAAACTAGCAACTAGACTAAAAGACTCCAATGTCATATGCAAAGCCACATCATAAATGACGTGCTTTGGATTTGAACAGGATTTGTGAAGTGCTCTGATATGAAGCTCGTCATAACGGTTACAAGGAGGAGTCTATCAATGACACAAAATTTACCCTGCTTACACTGATAGATCTGGTATAAACGGGAAAAGGATGGCCGATATATATTGAATGTAACTGGTGTTATAATTGACAACACTCTGAGAATACTTTCTGAGGAGTTTAGTACATGAATAAGAGGGAGAAATACAATTGCCTTAAACCAAATAATAACTGCTAGAAACTAACACAACCTCTATGAATTAGAGAGCAACCCTTCTCCCAAGCAGTCAAACATAAAAACAACCGAATGCCATCGGTTTCCTATCTTTTTTTATTTGAAACACCTGATTAACTTAAATGGGCCCTACCAATTGGGTCTGCGTCTAACATAAACCCTAGTAAATAGAAAAATGGCAGAAGTTCAAATTTAATGTGAAAACCACTTTTCTTAATTCATGTGCATTGATGATCAAAGGGCTCTAACATATTAGGGGTTATAAACATGATTGACCAGCCTGAAAACTGTTTAAACCGACATACACTTTGATGAAACGGGCGGATCTAGACGATTGTTGGGTCATAATAGTGAGTGATAAACCTAAAAAGAACCCAGAACACCTAACTAACTACCAAGTATTGAAAATAAACAATTCATCCACAACATGCAATAGATGACCACATAGCATATTCAATTTCCACAATAACAAATTGAAAAGAAAAAAAAGGACTTACAAGGGTTTGACGAAATTGTTGTTGAGCAATATTCCGTTCTTGAGCTCTAAGTTGTTTCTCCTGAGCCTTAAGTTTCTTCCTCTCTTCATTAGCAACTCTAAGCGCTTCCTTACGAGCCTCATCCTTCTGCTGCTTCTCCAACCTCATAGCTTCCACTTCTAGAATATATTCCTTCCGAACCTCTTTCACCTGCTTCGCGTAGTCTCTACGAAGCTGAGCGAGCTGTGCTTCGGCTTCCTTAGGGTCCCTCGGAGCTTTCCAGCTTCCAACGAAGGAATGTGGAGAGAGGAATTTGTGGTTTTCATGGTGGTTGTTGTGGTGCGAGTTAGCGGCGCGTGTGGCAAATGATCTTACAGTTGAACGCCACATTGTTCAAATCAGTAAACCCTAATCCCCTGATTCACCACCCACTTCCTTCAACTACTGAGGGACTAAAACCGCAAATCAAATTAATTTAATTTAAAGTTATAGATAAATCAATAAAGATTAAACGACTAAATTAGTAAAATAATGATATTTTAGGATATTATAAGTGACATTTTTTTTTTGAAAGATAAGTGACATATTATTAAAATAAAAATCAATTGTAACATGTGTGTGAACTTTTGTAAAAAAAAAAAAACTAGAGACCGAAGTCGATAACATAAAATTTAAAAGAACTAAAGTTGAAGGAAAGTTTTAGATAAATTAAAACTAAAAGTTGTTATATTTAAACGGATAAAAGGTATATTTATTCCTATTTTTTACTAGAGATTAATTTAGGCCTCAACAAAATTGTAATAGACTAATTTAGTTAGCTTATTTAAATTAAAATGGCTTATAAAATTAGCATGATTAATAAATATAAAATAAAATAACATAAAGTTCATAATTATTAATTAGAAGAAAAAAATGAATTCGAGGCTTTCATCCATTTCATCACTTCAGAACCCATGCCCTCAACGATGTTTGGCCAGGGTTCTCTTCTGCTGGACCAGGATAAATACCCAAACATCAATTAAATAAGAGCACTTGTAAGGATTTAAAAATAAAAACTATCGTTAACTTTAATGTAAAAAAAATGTTTTTTGATGTTTCAATGTATTGAATATATAAATCCTAAAAAGAAATTACTTTAAACTTTTTATCAAATGTCTTAAAGATACTCGTTGAAGTGGGAGTATGTTCCGACTGGATGGCACACACGACGACAAGAGGAGTCCGATTCTAGCCCTCAGATAGAAAATTTAGCCGGTTATCAAAGCAAATGTATTCAGGGTTACTCCACTCGGATCCATTCCGTAAAATGAACTCAAATAATAATTGTTTGTTCAACGCTAACATTCTAACTTAATTATGAATATGATATGAAAACGATTAAGTCAGAAATTAAGATAGTGTACAGTAAGCGATCCTAGATTTTCCCCTAATCACTAAGTTATGCATAACGGAACAGTAAATCCTGAAAATTATATATATGTACAGACAGATGGAGATCTAGGTTCCCCAAGGTTGCCTACATCCTAGGATAGGTGGAACTCACTGAGACATACTGTCTCACCCCAATCCTTTTTTTTCCTTCCAGATAACCAGGTTGATCGTGGCGAGAAGTGGTAAACATGAAGCTGAAAGATTTAACATCATATACATATTTTGTACCAACTGTAGATATTTCCTTATGTATTACATATATGTATTTGATAAATGTTATTTTATCAGATGTACGAACTTGTAATGATATTTATAATCATTCGAACAATTTCAGCTATAATTTTAATGTATTTAGTATCAAGTTTGACACACATGCTAAATATTCTAGACAATTTAGTATGAGTGTTACATTTGGTATCAGAGTCTGGTTCAAAGAGAGGAAAAAGAAGAAAACCATAAATATGAGAAAGAGAAGTAGGAAAGAACAAATTAGAAATTTGTTCTCCCTTCTCTCTCTCTTTCTCCATCTCTCATAAAAAATAAAATAAAATAAAAGAGTATGTATTGGAAATATTGTTAAAAAGAGTGTGTTATAATCATTTTTTCAATGAATTTTTAAAATTCATAATTATTTTTGAAATTTTATAAATTCATAAAGTCATTTCAAATACTTCAAAATCTTATAATGTAAATTCATTGAAATCCAAATTATAAATCTTGACGGTCTTTTAGAATCATTAAAGTCGTTAAAATCATGCAAGCTCTTTGAAAATCTACAAGATTTTCTCATAAAAAATTGTCTTTAAAATCCTAATCCAATACACCCTACTTTAAATTTTTTTTTTAATGGTCTGATTGCTTTAATGATTTGAGGGAAGTTGTGAAACATTGCTTCATTGAGATAGATCAACGATATCCTATATTTTTTTTTTAATTCCTTATGAAGTTTGTAACAGTGAAAGAGTACAAGAATGAACAAATGTTTTATTTTTTAATTCCTTATTATTTTTTTAGATTTGTGTTTATGAGGAAAAGGAAACATGAGTTTGATCAAGATGATGATGATGGTGCATTTTTATTTTACAGGTTGGAGTTGAGTGAAGATGAAGAATGTTGAAGAGGAATAAAAGGAAGAAGACGAACATCATGGAAAACCTAGAAAAATGATTTTTTTTTAATCATTTGGTCTTGCCACGTCATTGTTTAACATACACATAAGCCTCTTTTAACATAGTTGGATGGAAAAGTTACAAACATTGCATGACTTAAAAGACCAATCTAAAATTTAAAAATCTTAAAAGACTAACTCGGTATAAACGTTAAACTTAAAGGACACCTAAAAGTATTTAGCCTATAAAATAACTTAAATTCATAATTATTAATTAAAAAAAATATGAATTTGAGGTTTCCATCCATTTCATCACTTCAGAACCCATGTCATCAACGATGTTAGGCCAGAGTTCTCTTTAGTTGGACTGGGATAAATACCTAGACACTAATGAAATAAGAGACAATTATAATTTTTTTTTGGGGTACAATATAGGAGACACTTGTTATTCTTATATACTAGTATAATTTAATGATTTAAATTTTACTGCCAGAAGTACTTGATTCTTGATAGGATGGCATAACACATACCCTTACAGATAAATAATAAGAGACAATATAAAGAACAAGGAGGAGGAGGTTAGCGATGGCAATCCTAGAAATTGCAAGTGATGTTAAGTTTTTCAATTTGGAAGTGAAACTTTCCAATAAGACCCATTTTTCTCACTTTAAGTTATGAATATTTTTAATTTGCTAGAAACTTTGATAATGAGAGAACAACAAAAGAGTTTATGATCGAAGACTCTTATAAGAAAACAACTATATAGCTTCAATAAAAGAATTATTTGTGTTCAAATTTTACTTGATTTTATGAGCATGTCAATGTTTGTAAATATATGCTACTAATATATAAATGTAGCCGTTCCTAGTACCATAAACATGACTATGATATGAGATTCATTCTTTGTTTTGAATTGGCCTAACCTATGCTTGTGGTTCTTTCCTACATGCTTCCTTTTCTATCCTCAACTAAGAAATAATATATAATTCATTTGGCTAGGTTTAATAATTTATTGGCTTGAGTGGGAACTAATACTATGTTTGCAATAAAGTCAAGTGTGATTTCACCACTTTTCTTAAGACTAGTTTCAAAGGTCAAAATTGTTATATAGTTGTTATCACCAGATGCACTAGACCCAACATTGTATGTGTCGTGAGACTATTGTGCAATTTTATCAGTAGTCGGTGTGAGAAGCATTGTCAAGCTATTGAAAGAGTCATGAAATGCCTTAAAAAGAATAAGACTCTAGGACTATATTATGAGAAGTATCTTATTGTACTTGAATGATAGAATTATATAAATTGAACATCATTTCAAATGATTCCTAAGCGACTAGTGACTACAAACTGTATCACTAGAGGAGTTATTACTTGAAAAAAAAATAAGAAATAGACAATATTGACTCAGTTCACTATTGAATGAATCTGAGATGAGATCACTAGAGAAAACTAGTGAAGAAGCAAGTTGATAAGATGCTTGCTAGTTGAGATCCCATTGAGGGAAAAATTGTTGCCAACTATGTTAATTCATTGTGATAATATTGCAGTTATTATAAAATTTAGAATCATTACTACAATGGTAAGAGACGATAATTAAGACACGAACACATAAATTAGAGAGCTAGATACTCTTTAATGAACCGAAGATAAATTAGCAATTCTTTTGATGAAAGGATTAGCTAGAAAGGAAGTCCTTAACACAACTCATAGGATGTGACTAATACCTATAGATCACGATTGATGGTAACCCAACCTAAATGTCTGGAGGTCCCAAGAAATAGGTTCAACGGGTAATAACGAGTCATGAATAATAGAACATGCTATGATAACACTATAAAAGCATGATTCCTAAAGCAACACGAGGTTGAGATGATAAAATCTCTTAATGAGATTTATACTCTGAAGGTGAGAAAAACCACAAGAAGGGGGGGGTTGAATTGTGTTTTTGAAAACTTCTTCTTTTACGTTCTGAAGAACTGTTCTCAGGTTCAAAGTCTGAAGTAGTTCAGAGTCTGAGTGAGTTCAGAGTCTTTGTACAGCGGATAAATGAAAAGAATAGAGGAAGAAAGAACACAAGCAATTATACAGGTTCCTTCCACAAACGGAAGTAGTCCTGTCCCCCTTGCACTTCCAAGGAGAGTTCCACTAAAATGTAATGTCAAAATTACAAGTTGCTCAATCACACAAGAAAGAGACTTCTCTTTGCTCAAGGACAACTCCAAGAGACTTCTATTGCTCAATCACACCTGAAAGAGACTTCTATGCTGAAGGACAAATCCAAGAGACTTCCTTTGCTCAATCACAACTGAAAGAGACTTATCTTAACAATTACAAAGAATTGAATAAGGTTTTGAATACTTGATATACAATCAG
>Ga0315914_1001744_pt1 | contig 33092 bp, 22 predicted proteins | sample MpolenodulesMG_FD_203920 | JGI IMG/M metagenome (GOLD analysis project Ga0315914, IMG submission 203920) | Medicago polymorpha root nodule microbial communities from Los Angeles, California, United States - elongated nodules | ecosystem: Host-associated > Plants > Roots > Nodule | place: USA...
TTTGAATCCCCCAAGCCCAAATTTGTTTCTAAAGTTAACCCAAACGTTTTCAGACATCAAAAGAGGTTCAAAACCGCATAACATTTGAGTTAAAACACCTTTTGAACAAAAATCACCATTTGACCCATTTTGTAAAAATCTCAAGAACAAACTAATTCTCACAACAATCTCAATGATTATGAATACCCATGGTTCTAATCATCAACAATAACACATCACAACAGCAACAGAGACAGTCAACATGATTTCAACACTAATCCATCAACAACAACATCATATTTCATCTATTTTAAGTGGAAATGCAAGGTATACATATAAGCATAGTTTGAGCATGTAATTTCATCCTCAACAACTCATTTAACACCAATTCCACATACTCAAACATCACATCAAAACATAAGCACGAATTTCATCATAAAAGTCAATTTATACAAATAAGCACTTATGGGTTCAAGAAGAAAAAGAGATTATACAAAGGATTATGAATGAAATCTAACCCCCTTACCTCAATGATTAACAAACCTAGTACAAGCTTCAATGTTGCTCCTATGGGTTCACCAATTCTTCTCCTCTAACCCTTTTCTCCTCTTAGCCTCTTTCTCTATCTTCTCTCTTCAATTGCAAAAGATTATTCTAACTTAGGTTTCTAAAGACAAACCTTATATAGTCTCTATAGTTGGGCCTAACCCAATTTGTATTCTAATGGGCTCATAATTCTTATAAATTAACCCCCTAATTTCTATCCACTAACGGTTAAGTGTTATCGAATGGCTACCGGTCTAAAATTAATTACCGCTACTGAATAGTAATTTAGTAAAAGTAAAGGTTCGCACTATAAACACTTAAATCTCACCATAAAATTACTAGTTTACCCTCCACTCACAAAATTACCAAAATACCCTTTATAACGAAATCTACTAATCCTAACCCAAATTACACACAGAGCCAATTAATCACATACAACACAATTATATACACATAAAATCAATTAAATTAATCTAGCGAAAAATCGGGTTGTTACAGAAACTCTCACAGGATAGATTCGACTTTGTGATTCTGTTATAGATTTGGTGTTATGGTTTAAGTTATTGGATTTTTGGTGTTCATCCTGTTCTTGAAGTTCATGATGAACTTTATGGGTTTTTGATGTTTTAATTCAGAAAGTTGATGAGAGAGAAGAAAATTGGTGTGTGTGACTAATTTGACAGATTTCTGACGCGTGAACAGTGCAATAAATGACAGTCTATTTATAGACTGTCTTTTGCTATGGTTTCTCTGGTGCAAAACAATGATCAAAATGTCCCTGCAGAAACTTGTGCAAGAGGAAACCAAAGGACCAATGAACAAATGACATGTCACACAGGATTTTTAAAAGATAACACTATATAAAAAATAAAATATTATTTAATAATAAAATAAAAATAAGAACGAAAATTAAAAAAGAAATAAATAAAAATGAGATAAGTTAATAAAAAGGAAAGATAATAAATAAAAAAAAGTAATTAAAACTGTCCCTTTCGGTAACCAAATGAGGTATTTTAAAATACCTCTTTGCCGAAATTTCGTCTGAGACGACAATATCACTCGGGTTTTAGAATAGAATAAAACTTTTGATTGACTAAAATAATACGAATAACAATTTTAACATGCGAACAAAAGGATTTGCGAGTAAAAAGTTTTTGCTAACTAGAATACGATAAAAAATAAAACCTTAACTATACGAACAAAAAAGTTTTAACTAACTAAAAGACGGATAAAATGTTTTAATTAACTAGAATATGAGCAAAAATGTTTTAACTGACTAGAAAACTAATAAAAATGTTTTAAATACTTAAAATACGAATAAAATGTTTAACTATACGAAAAAGGAGTTTTAATTGTATAAACTACGAAAGAAAAAGTTTTGACTGATTAAATTGCGAATAAAAATATAAATGGTCAAAATTTAGGGTATGACAATGATGCTACATTTTTATGAACGTGGTATTAAATTAAGAATGAAAAGTATATTAATGCATGATAAACGATGGTTCAAGACGAAAATGAGTTGTACAATAGTAATATTAGGTGCAGAGAAAAAAATCGATGGTTAGAGAAATTGGAGATGAGAACTAAATAAACAATAGATCAAAATTCATAGTCAGCTCTCACCGTATGAAATCAAAATCGGCGGCTCTCACCATACGAAATCGACAGAATTCAAAGTCGAACATTTTATTATCGATTTTGTGAACGAGAAAGTTAATATTCCACATTGGAGTTTTATTGTTTGGAAAATTAATTTCCAATTTTTGTGATGAAATATAAATATTTTAATACGTATTAACCAAGTTGTATGATGATCTTATATAATTTAAGTTGACATTAAATAATTTCATTATTGTTTTATTTTTACGGTGAATAAAATTGTTATTTTTTTTTTGTTCAACAATTTTTGCAGAAAGAAGGATTTGAAATACACTTGGATAATTTCTTGAAAGGCGATAATATGGTCTTTTGGTAACAAGAACATGAAGAGCATGATAGCTACTTCTATGAAACTTACAACCAAGAAACATATTTTCAATTGCTCACAGATCTTCATATTGAGTTTGATCTTGTTAAAATTTTGATAGTCAAGCTACATTTCTAAGTTATGGGGTGAATTTATCATGATGTGTTATGACTCAACTGGAACCCAAAAGATAGATTGTATATATGATGATACAGATTGTAAACAATAGTAAAATGATATGTATATTGAACAATAAACCTTTTTGGAAGTTTAAAAATTATTTGTGTAATAAATGTATAAATTCTCATTCGTTGACGTGTTTTTTTTTTTAAGAAGTTGAAGTGCGATTGTTAACTCAACTGATAATACCGACGTTATTATGTTGAATATTTTGTTTTATGTTTGAATTCAGATTTTTATAACAAAACATACAAGCATCCATAATGGCTCTGAATTTTGTGATATCACATCTACCTTTCAAAGTAATCAATGACTTTCTTCGAATCAACTTCAAACACATCATTCACTAATTCCAGTTCGTTGATTCTCATGATAGCGTGATAAAAATCCAACACTTCTCTTATTTCCAAAGAGCACAGTGGGAAAAATCACATAGTTTTTGTAAGCACATAGCTACCTATATCATCCCGTATACATATCTAAGTTTCCATCTTGTTGTAAGTAGATGAAAATATAACATTTGAGTCTCCTCACTGTTGGTTTCTTTCATCTAGACACCCCACCTGACATATATTGTCGTTGGATTTGATTAGATGTAACTAAGACATTTTTTAAGGGATTTAAGACATTTTTTTTATTCATAGTAGGCCTTTTTACTTTTAAAATCTAATTGATATTTGTTTGTTGATGGACTTAAGACCAGAGGCGAAGACTTTAATTACTTTTTCTTTGGTCTGGCTTAGTACAAATACAAAGAGTCTAATCCATTTTTTATCTTAAAATAAACAAGAACCTTATAAATTGAAAGTTAAAAAAGAAAATAACACCTAGACACGATGTTACTCAATGAGAGTTTACATCACGGTCACCAAATCTTTATTATCAAATCGCATGTGCAACTACTCTAAAGGAAAAAAAAAGTGTGTAAAAACTACTTCAAAAAATGTTGATTCTCCCACATCATCGTTGTTTTCAAAAATGTTGACTCTGTTAGTGATGCGTGGGTTGAAGGAGATGATGAGTGTGTAGGCATGATAATTTATATTCTCCCACATTTTAATAGTATGTATTGCCATCAAAGCTGATGAATTGATGAATGTGGCACATTATTGAAGGGTATTCGACATAAACTTTAATAAATTAATTTGTTTTGTATGATAATTGTCGTGTTATTTATCAAATGAAATGAACTTATACAATTTTCACTCTAAACGAGTTGGAAATATTATGTTTTTCAATTCATGTTTGATATTATTTAATTGTATGTTTTGATATGAACAATGAGTTTTCTTTTTCTTCTGTTTTTGGAGAATGTGTTTGTATTAGTTGCAACTATGTGTTTTATACTGTGATAACTATAATCATATTGGTTTCAAATCTCGTTGGTTGCAACTTGTGATAAACATCAAATATTTAGTTTTATAAAGAATATTGCAATAACTGCTGCGATGGTTATAACTATCTACAATGCTTGTAAATGCTTGACAATAATCACTAATAGATAACTATTTGAGATATTTATAAAGAATAATAAACTTATTTAACCTTTAAAAAAATTCTTCAATCAAATCAAAGACTAAACCTTATAATGTAAAAAAAATAAAAATCACGAGGCCTCAAGAATAATAAATGCATATATTATTAATGTTGATTTTTCATGTCTTATGCTTTTCGTCTGTACATATTAACTATGTATATTGGCAGCCACATTTGTTCAAACAATGAAAAACTTGGAGACCAACATGTCAGCCTCCGATGTTCTAAAAGACCATAATATATCTGATTCGTATCTCATAACAAAACATTGTTTAGGGTTGCAGTTGTGTTCAAAAGAAAAATAGTTGTTTTATGCAGAAAATATATATCAGTGTGACCATTATTCTTTTCCTTCTGAGATGCAACAACTGTTAGCCTAGGTTGTTCCCTTTGTGTTTGCATTTCAACATCCATGTATCTCTTCGATGAATGAATATGTCTCTTGTCCAATTTTTACTTTCTTAATCCTTGTCTCATCATGATTTTGTTTTATTTGAGAGAAAGTGAAGATATTGAGAGAAAAACATGAAAAAAAACAAAAACATAATAGAATCAGGTTTAATCATTCAACATAAAAAAATCAAAACATTAAAAAGCTATGAATTTACAAGAAAGCATGAAACCACAACATCATATACAACATCACAACAAGAAAGTGAAAACAATCAAATTAAAATAAATAAATCAAAACGAGACATGAACAAGAAATCATGTAGTAATGAAGGAGAGAAGAAAATTGGAAAATAATAGAATATTTGAAGTTACAATTGCAGTGATGAACGACAGCGTGGAAAGACGAGGGCGGCGATGACAATGTGGAGGATGGTAGGTCATTTTTAAATTTTCATTCTCTTTGCGCGTGAAATAAAGGAGTGTGAAGAGAGAATTTTTTCTCTTTCCGAATTCCTTATGACTTTTCTATTTCCAATTTATTTTCTTATTTCTTCAGTAACTGAAACGACGTCGTTTAGGTTGGGTTTTTTTTTATTAAAAAATTGACTGGTATAACCCAAAATTCACCAGCTTTCACCAGTAGCCTGCCCGAACCGTTCTACCCACCGATTCCCCGGTGTAATCGATCCGACGCTCGAGTCAAGCTGAGTTTTAAAAATATGGTCTTGAATCTAATAACCTCGCATTCTAATATCATATGTTAATCTTAAAATATTGATTTTACTGGCATATGCTCATATCATATTGTATCTGATATCGAAACATACTCAACATGTTGAATTTAAAATCATGAATGATAAGCTTTCGAATTTTCGAAGGATGTTTAAATTCAAGGTTATGAGATTCCATCATGACTCATTTTCAACATGGATGAGTCACGACAAAGAGAGATAATGACAAAAGGAATAGGAAAAAAATGGTGAAAACAGAGAGTCAGAGACAAATAAAAAACACGTGATAGAAATAAGATTGAAGGGAAACCAAATTACAAGAAAAAGTTGGAAACAAGATTGATGGAAAACCAAAAAACAAGAGAAAATAAAGACAAGATTGAAGGAAAACCAAAAAACAAGAAAGACCTAACGTGAGAACAAATCTATACATGAAGAAAACCATCTTTAGGAAGGATAAATTGTGAAAACAAAATTAAGCCACAAAAAATAAACATAAAAGATAGGAAACAACTTAAACAAAGAAAGAAGATAAATACCGAGAGATCCTTGGAGCCTTCAAGTGTTCAATATACGATTAGTGTTGTAATATTTTTTTGAGTTATCAAGGGTTAAAAGAGCTTATTTTAATCTTCTTTACTAAAATACACGATTGTAAAAAATATATAAGTTAAACGCAATAGAAAATCGGATGAATGATCCATCTTTCTGCTAGTTTTTATTTTTAAAGAGGGTTCTGCTAGTTGTATATAATCCATAACTAGTTACTAATATAATAAAATAATATCTATAAAATATCCTCGATAGGACTCTTAATCTTATTAATCCGGTAAACTTCATGGTCAACTTTCTATTAAATAACAAGAAAAAACAATACGTTAGGACATAAATAAGTATAAGAAAACAATTTATACTCATATCTTTTAATCCATTAATTTAACTGATTTACATAAAAAATAAAATATTATTTAATAGAAACACAAAATGTTATCGGACTTTGTCATCGTAACCAACAAAGCCCAAACCCGATTGTAGTAAAATCCCGGATCCGGGTCTATCCACACGGGCCACCCGGTCCATATTTGTCTTTGGTTGTAGTAATCACTAATCAGGGTTTTTCGATTCTGTTTCAAACACGCACGCTCAAACCCTTTCTTTCTTCTTCGTTTTCATCTCTTCATCATCATCGGCGATGGGTAAGAAAAACAAAGCGATGAAGGAAAACAGCGACGGCACTGTTAAACAATGTCCCTTAACACTCTTTGTTTCTAATTTACCCTATTCCTTCACTAACTCTCAGGTACTCTTTTTTTTCTTCTTTTCATTCACTCTTTTCCATTTTTTTATTATTTATTTTTCATTGTTTTGTTTATGCTAATTTGTTGCTAAATTTGTTCAGCTTGAACAAACTTTCAGTGAAGTTGGACCTGTTAGACGTTGTTTCATGGTTACACAAAAGGGTAACTTACTAACTAACTAAGGATTAGTTGATTAATTAATTAACATTTTAAGCAGAATTAATAAAAAAAAGAGTTTATTTTTTTCCTAACACTATGGTTAATTGTTTTCAGGGTCTACACAACATCGTGGTTTCGGTTATGTTCAATTGTAAGTTCAGTTCAACTCACTTGTGTTTGTTTTACTTGTGCCATTTTAATGTTGTTTTGTTGCTTATGTCTGTGTATGAATTGAACTGTAGCTAAGTATGTATATAAACGAATCAGTGTTGTTAAATAGCGTCTACAGCGTAGCAGAATTTCAACAAATCACTATTGTTCTATGCTATGCTATTTAATATAAAATACTGTCTAGTAACAACTATGGCAACACTATAATTTTCCGCTGTTGTACAAGGGTCTTAATAATTAGAAATAGATATTTTTGTAGTAGTAAGGCAGTCAACGACCAAGCACAGACGTAAACACCAGACACAACACAGACACCAATAATAATTTAAGAAAATGACATAATTCAGTGTAATTATAGGTGTTGTGTTGGCGTCGGACATCGACGCGTGTTAGACACCGGGACACACCTAATCCGAGTGTTTAATCCCTAATTGATAATAATTGAAACAAGAATGTACAACTGAGTAAGTAAAGTAGCGGAATTTGAACAAATCGCTATTTTTATGTGATATGTTATTTAGTGCAAAATGTTTTCGAACAGTAGTTATATCGGCGTTGTAGCATTGTTTTGTAGTGGAATTTGAATAAACAACTATATTTTGCGATATGCGATTGATAAGACCAGAATGAATAATACTCACCAGAACCCCGTCTCTGTAAGTGAAAAAGAGTTTGCCATTTTTGGTAAGTGCAATTTGAGTGTATTGTCTGGACGTTTAAAAATTGAAGAAATATTACTAAATATGCTACCGTTGGTTCACAAAGCTTACTTAAGCGGAGAATATTGATGTCATGAGGACTGAGGAGGGATACAGTTTTTGAACTTTATTATAGGCTTATCAGTTTTATAGTGCTTCCTTCAATAGTATCCGGGTAGTCTTTTTATGTTCACTCTGCGAGTCTGTGTGTTGTGGTAATTCACGGTAAACTAATCCGTAACCACACAATATGTTGATGTCATAATATTATTAGAATCGATTCTCCTTATAGTTGATGTCATAATACTAAACTCTGCGAGTCTGTGTGTTGTGGTAATTCGCGGTAAACTAATCCGTAACCACATAATATTCTTTTGTGTAATTCCGTTTTACATATATTATTAGAATTGTATAATTTGTAGCATGACTTTTCTGATTTGTTAATTAATTGATGTCATATTCAGTGCTGTTGAGAATGACGCTAACCAAGCCATTGAGCTGAAGAACGGTTCATTGGTTGGTGACCGGAAAATTATAGTGAAGCACGCAATCCCCCGTCCTCCTCGTGAAAATCGAAGATCAAAACCGGATCAAGGTTGATTGATGCTACCAATTCTGTTTCAGATAGAGATGTTATATATACTTTCCGAATGATGTACAGATGATTTGATCTTATCATTGTTCCTCCCTTGTTTTATTTTCTCACTCTTTCTTTTATGACGCAATAGAGGGCAATGAAGGCGATCTCACAGAATCAAAAAATGATGATAAAGACAGCGGATTATCTGGAGCAGAGAAGCCTGTTTCAGTTCCAAAAAAACCAAAGGAAGAAGGTTGTGATTGTGTTTACGTGCGTTTGATTAGCTTTACTTGTTGCTCATTTATATATTTATTGCTTTTTCCTGATATTATATTTCATTCCTTTTAGAAGTGAAAGTTTTGGATAAACCAAAAAACTCAAGGAAGCCTGTGGAAATAAAAAAAGCAGCTCTTTGTAATGATGCAGCAGATGAGGGGGGTGGCTCAGAAAAACAGAAGTATTTACTCTTCTCCCTTTTCTTAGTAGTACTTCAGCCATGAAAGATGTTTTTTTATTTTATTTTTAATGTTTGGGATTAAGAGATAATGGGATGATCTGATCCTTTCATTATGGATGTATCTTTTTGTATGATGAATGTATATCTTATTTCTAAAAAGCCATTCCTTGCTTTATGTTTTTTTCTTTTGGCAGGGTTGCTAGAACTGTTATATTTGGTGGTCTCTTGAATTCTGCTATGGCTGAAGATGTTCACCGCCAAGCCAGAGAAATCGGCACTGTGTGTTCTATTAAGCATCCCCTTTCAAGGAATGATCTTCAGCAGCATGGTAACTGCTGATTTTATCTTTTCAAATTACAGAGAAGATAGGTTTTATGTATAATTGTTATCGGTGTGATGTGTCATGTTATATTAGAAAATATTTAAAAAATATATTCTTTTTGCTTGTTTAATAACTATGATGGGCTGTATTCCTGTTCTTTTCAGTTCATATTTTCCCATTGTTTTGCGCTTCGTGTTGAATCTCATGCTTAGTGTATGAAGCAGTTTCTAATATAGATTTGCTTCTGTCTTGTGCTGTTCTATGTGCTCTGGAAGCTGTCAATCTTATTGTTAATTTTCTTTTTAATGCTAAGCCTTTTTATTTTATAATTAAACATCTAGTTGTATTGTATCCCATATGATCAAATGTTGAGTATGCTGATAAGGACATTGAAGTTTGTTCTTTCACTAAAATTTCTGATGAGATAGTTTTCCAGTTAGGATGCAAATCAAGAAGATTGAATCATGCATTATATTTATAAAGATTCTTTATACTGCTTAGGATAGTAAGGTAATTGTGGTATTTTTCCCAGGCCTGCTGCAAGAAGGCTGTACTTTCAATGCTTCAGCTGTACTATATACAAGTGTAAAATCAGCTCGTGCTTCTGTTGCAACATTGCATAAAAAAGAGATAGGAGGGGGAACTGTTTGGGCACGCCAACTTGGTGGGGAGGTAAAGTGCTTGTCATAGAACACATCAGAGGATAATATCATCATGCACCATATAGTATCTTTTATATAGAGTGATAACTGCTAGCTGATTAGGAGAGTTTGTACTGATATATATTAATAAAATGAATAATTTTGCTTTGTATTTTGATAAAAAAATCATTTTAGCTTTCTCATAAAATTTTAATGTGTTAATATTCTTCCAAAATTCAAATACAAAAAATCTTAATAACTACTGGTTTATTTCTGCTACTTCTGATCACGAAAATATGCATTGTCTTAAAAAATAGGGAGTAATTTGTGATATGTGATGCGTCTAGAGCCTTGAAAGGGTTTTCTTTGTGGTGCTGTCCTAACTTCCCATGTTTGTAGATTAAGATATTCTTTAAATTGTTTTTATTTCATTTCCTTGTATCTGAGGCTGGTATGCGACAATCAGCTCTTTAAAGTAGTAGTTTTGTTTATCTGCCCTTTTCAACATTTCTATCAACTATGTTTATCCTATAATTTGAATTTCGTAAATTTGTTTCTAACAATGATTTCATTTTGTTCATGCTTTTCACGTATTTTTTGTATTGGTTTTTAATTTGGTCATAGGTAGAATGAACTTTTCCCTGTTTAATGGATATTACTCCCTCCGTTCCTTTTTAATTGTCGCTTTTAGAGAAAAAATTTGTTCCTATTTAATTGTCACTTTCAAAGTTCAATGCAACATTAAATGTTGTTTATCAATATTACCCTTAGATATTTATTGCGGAGAGAGAAACATATAAAATGAAATATTAAATTAATAAGGTCATTATAGTAAAAGTAAAAACAATTATATCAAAAGTAGTAACATTTATTGAATGTCTTGGTTTGTGTAAAATGTCAAAAAGTGACAATTAAAAAGGAACGGAGGTAGTACCATTTATGATATTTAGTTTGTTAACATTTTTGTTGTTGTATGTGGGCCAGGGTGCCAAGACTCAGAAATGGAAGCTTATTGTCAGAAACCTTCCTTTCAAGGTTTGATCTGTTGAGTTACAGTACATAAAATATTTTTTTGTTTGGAGACCTTGTTTTCTAACTACTTGACTAAATATGGATACAGGCCAAAGAAAATGAAATAAGGGACGCATTTTCATCTGCGGGCACTGTATGGGAGGTATTCATTCCACAGAAGTCCGACACAGGGTATATATTCCTTTTCTTTTCCTGATATAAAGCGTTTCGATACTGTATTATACATTATGTTTTCTTACACTGTTTTCATCGCCTCATTTCCTGTGTGCAGTCTTTCGAAGGGTTTTGCATTTGTAAAATTCACCTGCAAGCAAGATGCTGAAAATGTATGAACTGTTTCAAAAGTTTTACTTTACATACTGTTTGTATTCTAAAATCACTTGTATATAAGTTTCCTGTTTCTGTTTCAGGCGATTCGAAAACTCAATGGATCGAAGTTTGGGAGTCGTCTCATAGCTGTTGATTGGGCTGTTCCAAAAAAGATATTTAGTAGTGATACCAATGACGCTCCTGCTTCAGAGGAAGGTAATTTGTTTCTTTGTTGAAATGATACTGGCATACTGCATCTTCAAATGATTTATTATCGATTTGTTAACTAGTAGAGTTTGCTAAAGTGCTTTTGAATTTTGAGTCCTGTGACATTATCATACTTCAGATGTAACCATTTTTTGAATGAACGTGCAACATATCTTCCTCACAAGTGTCAAAATCATTTTGGTTTTTTTCATATATGAAGAAACAAAGATAATTAAGATTAAAAAATCCTATTGATGAAATTCTGGGTCTTAGATTTATAGAAGGTAAGAGACTGAAAGAAATAGAGAGAAAATGGAAGATTGCCACATATACATGAATATAATAAATAAGCATCACTGATTAAAGATAAAAAAAGGTGAAATTCAACATAATAAAAAATTACTTATTTTAATGAGGTGTCTGGTACAAATATCCACAACAAATTACAAACTACCGCAACAAAACTAACAATAGGCACAATACATCATGAAAAAGGTGTCCCTTCACACCATAACAGTGACCTCACCACGTCGGAACAGCCAAAAAGTACTTTTTTAAATGAGGTGTCTGATAAGTATCCTATGGTTGTCCATTTCTGAAGTGTGATGGTTGTCCATTTCTGAAGCGTGGACTCGTCTAAATCCAAGGCTGTCCATGCATCATAGCTACAAAATGTTCTATGAAGGCAGCTAGACTGCACTACCTGGATGGGTATAAGACACTGGTGCAGTCTCAACCAATGCACATACAACAGTAAGAGAAACAATACAACAATAGCAAATTGTATTTTGCTACCAAACGGCAACTATTGTTTGTTTTTATTTTATTTTATTATTATTATTTTTTAAAATCATTTATCTGCAGTATGTACACATGTTCCTGGGTATAACAATTATTAATTTTTATTTGAAGTTCATTGTATATGAAATATGTTCCCAACACTAGAACAATATGTGCTCAAACTATTTAAACAAGACATCTTTTAATTATTTTTATTTGAAGTTGATTGTCTGTGAAATATGTACCCGACATTAGAACAATATGTGGTCAAACTATTTAAACAAGACATCATTTAACTCTGTCTTAACTCTGTTTCAAACTATTTAAATAAGACATCTGTTATGATTTCTTTAGGACAACAAAAGGTGACAGATGAAGATGGTAGTACTACTACTGAGGATGATCTTGAGAATACTGACAAAGAATCTGATCAAGGAGATGATAATGATATTGATAGTGTTGTGGAGGAAGATGTTCCTTCTGACGATGATTTTGACAAGGAAGCAGACATTGCTAGAAAAGTTCTTAACAACTTGATTACATCCTCTGCCAAAGACGAATCTGTAAATAATGATTCCGTGTCTTCTGAAGAAAAGACCAAGCCAAAATCCAAGGGAACTGTTAAGGGTGCAGATAGTAAAACATCTAAAGAGTCCGACAAGGTTTCAGATATTTCTAAGCCTGAAACTTCCAAGGAAACAGAAGATGATTTGCACAGAACAATTTTTATAACCAATCTTCCCTTTGAATTAGATACCGAAGAAGTGAAGCAACGGTTTTCTGCATTTGGTGAAGTAGAATATTTTGCTCCTGTTCTCCACCAAGTGACCAAGTATGTCCTAGAACAATATTTTTTGCGTGTTTGTGTTACACAGATTATTATTCATACTCCTCTATTACTCAATGCAGGCGTCCACGAGGGACTGGTTTTCTTAAGTTTAAAACCGCGGAAGCAGCTGATAATGCAGTTTCAACTGCCAATACTGCTTCTGGGATGGGTATTTTGGTAAAGGGTAGACCATTAAAGGTTTTAAAGGCTCTGGACAAGAAATCGGCTCATGACAAGGAACAGGAGAAAGAAAAAAATGAAGTTCAAGACCACCGCAATCTTTACTTGGCGAAGGTTTGTATTCTCCTCTGTACCTCATGTTCCAGGCTATGGTAGCTGATATGCAATAGGAGAGTAATTGTATTCTTTTAAATTGTAATTAATAGGAGGGACTTATTCTTGACGGAACTCCAGCTGCCGAAGGGGTTTCAGCCACTGATATGTCAAAACGCAAAAAGTGAGTATTTTATGGTTTTGACTTTTGAGTGCAAATGACATTTATATTCTGTGTATGTATCATTGCTACATCCACTTTACTATTCTCATTTCTTTATTATTTTATGCTGTATTTGATCTTCCATACTTGGGTGGTAAAGGTATTGTTATTTTTCTGCTTTTAGTCTAATTCCTGTAACTGATTGTAGTGGTCTTACATTATTATTTGTGAAATATTTATAGTTTGGAAAGGAAAAAGAAGACGAAGCTTCAATCTCCAAATTTTCATGTTTCAAAAACTAGACTTGTTATCTACAACTTACCAAAGTCAATGACTGAAAAACAACTTAAGAAGCTTTGCATTGATGCAGTCATCTCTAGAGCTACCAAGCAAACACCTGTAATTCGGCAGGTTGGTTAAATAGGCCATGACTTGAAGTTGTCAATTATTATTTTTGTTCTGTATAGCTTTATGATTTCCATTATGTTTTGAATGTTACAAATGTACTTTGCAGATAAAGATTTTGAAAGATGGCAGGAAAGGAAAGGCTACTCAAGAACAGCAGTATTCCCGTGGAGTCGCTTTTCTTGAATTTTCAGAGCATCAACATGCCCTTGTTGCTTTGAGAGTTCTTAACAATAATCCTGGTAAGAGACAATTACACCCATATCTCAATTGTGAAGATACTAGCTGTGTGAAAATACAAACTTTGTTAAAATTGTCAACTGGCCTCATAAATTGAACGTTTCCAAAAAAAATAAAAATTAATCAATCATAAAATGTGGACTGAGAATTGTGTTAAAAAAAGTGTATTGCTAGCATTTCTATGTGCGGTGTGCCGTGTTTTTCTCGTAATATAATGTTGTCTTTCATTGACCACAGAAACCTTTGGTCCTGAACATCGGCCCATTGTGGAGTTTGCTCTTGATAATATCCAAAAACTGAAACTTCGTAACGAAAAGCTACAGTATCAGCAACGGGCTCCTCGCAACGGCAACAACAGAAACGAAAATGATAAACCCGACAATGCAGGAGTTTACGCTCATGGAACTGACAGAAAACGAAAATCTGAAGAGCATGACAAGCCAGCAAAAGACTTGGTACCAAATTCAAATAGCGAACAAGGTGGTAAAGTGCCAAATGGAAAATCTCCTCAAGGAGGCAAATCCAAAAGACAGAAAGAGAACCCCAAGAGTACAAATTCTGAAGTGATATCATCGAAAGAAAGTCCAAAAGCTTCTTCGGCGAGGAAGCTAAAAAATAACCAAGATGGCCAGAATCATGGTGCTAAATTACATGAAGGTAAAAATAGTTCCATTGACAGTAATAGGAAAATATCAGGAAAGAAAGAAGATGCGGTATTTGGAAAAAGGAAGATGCAAAACCAAGAACAAGCAGGGGAAAAGGTTTCTAGGAAAAGGCCAAAGAAGAATAAAGATTCGGTAGGGAAGGACACAGTAGATAAGCTTGACATGCTTATAGAACAATATAGATCCAAGTTCTCATATAAGGGTTCTCAAGGAAATGATGGTGAGAAAAAACAATCTAAACAGCTTAGGAAATGGTTCCAATCATGATTTTGTTATGAAATGAATTTTGACACTTGATTCTTATTTACCCTACTTTTGAGCCTCATCTTGAGTTATTTCAAGTTTTTTGGTCTATTTTATAATGTAGAAGTATTTAACCTTTTTGTAATATCGTAGTCTTTGAGATTTAAGTGGATGCTAATGTAATGTGTATCAAATATTCGAATCATTTGTGTTGAATCATTTTGGTCGAGTTAAATTGAGATTTTAATTGAATGAGCTATTTCATGGATAAACCAAAAAATCACTCAAATGGCATAAAGTTGATTAAAATGTGGTTCGCAGGGGTTATTATGCAACAATGGACGTTGCACAAGTTACAAAGTGACTGATTGTCATAGATTAAAGTAAAAGTGGTTTAGTGGGGTTCAACGCGTCAACCAGTTTGAACTAAATAATCAAATGAGTTGATCAATTCTGCCAGAATCATTCTGTACATCGAAAAACTAAACACACACTAAGTCATGGCAAGGAGAACAAATACTAACATAACATGGTTAACATACAAGAATTTGCCATTAAAAAAAAAAGTAAAAGTGATTTTAATATAAATAACTTAGGAGATTATTTTATAATTTTTTAAGAAAAGTATTAACTATTTTGTATATGTTTGAAATTATAATTGTGATGTGATTAAAGTATGACAAAACTATTTCTTTGAGGAACTGAACTCAAGTTCTTATTGACCTATGTAGATTGGAATACGAATGATATTTTATTTTAAAGATATATTTCACTCTAATCATTTATAAACATTTTTTTTAATTTCAAAATAATGTTAGTTCTAACAACAAAAATAACATATATGTTTATACAATTTCTCATATTCAATAGTTTGATATTGATAAAAATTGGCCCTTAACTATCATGAAATACTTTTTTTTCATTAAATTCGCCCTTAACTAAATATGTATTTTAATACCTATAAAAAAAAGCTTAATTGTATGTTTGATCCGTTATGTTTATTTTAGTTTTCAAGTTGGTCCCTTATATTTTAAAAGTTTCAAGTTGGTTCCTTACGTTTCAAAAGTTTCAAGTTGGTTCAAAACGTTACTCACGTTGGAATAAGTTAGTCCCTTTCGCGACATGATATTGAGTTTAATAAAACCTAAAAAAATAAAAAAAAAAGGTTTTAAACTGATTTTCTATATAAGTTAAGTTCTACAACCCATATTGTCAACTCAAATCTTTAAACGTTAAGTGACGGAAGAGACTAACTTATTCCAACTTGGGTAACGTTTTGGACCAACTTGAAACATTTAAAACGTAAGGGACCAACTTGAAACTTTTAAAACATAAGGGACCAATTTAAAAACTAAAATAAACATAAGGGATCAAACATACAATTAAGCCTAAAAAGAAATATACATTTTAATAAGCTGTTATAACCAACAACTAAATGTAATATATTCCCTCAAAAATAAAAAAAACTAAATGTAATACAAGAAGATTGCCGAACACGGAACACCCGATAAAACCAACAAAACCTCCCAACACCTTCAAATAAAAACTGCCCAATAAAAACAAGCACAGAAAGGAGCCCAGCCAAAAGCTAGGAAGCCTGATGCCGGAGGTATACATGAGACAACAAGCCAAAACAAGCTAACAAACCAAATTGCCACCAAAAAATAGCCTACCGACGGATACTCCTGCATCACAGCCAGCACAATAGCAGACAGAACAAGGTTGCAACATTTGAATGACCTACCAAAACAAACACAATCAATTAAAATGAATTGAATATCAATTCAACCTAGCCCAAGTAGAGGAAGATCACAACATTGAATGCAGAAGCAGTAGTAGTCATTGTTCAACTTCATATAAGGTCAGGGTTTAGAGAAGGGCTTTGGCTACAAGTCCTGCATTGATTATATAATAAGATCAATCACATAAATGATTTCTGTGTAGTGTGGTTCAAGCGATGAAATTGCTCCTCTAAAAAAAATGTTAAAATTGAATGGTACATTTCGAGGAGTTAATTGAATTATCACACCCTTCTTGTAGAAAAAGTTGAGTGCTCACCAAAAAAATCATCGTTTTTATTTTATTGTAAAATTGACAATTACTTTTTTTTTTTAGAGGTTGACAAATAATAGATAAAAGTTAAGATAATTACTGAATCAAATGTATTCTCAACACGTAATTATATAAACCGATCTCTCACAATAACCAAAATTCGTTCAAGAGATTGAACACTACTTTTTTTCATACGCATCAACCAAAAATTGAATTAGTTAAAATTATTACACGTTCTGATAAGTGATCACTTTCATAAACAAATAAACCATTTTTTTAAATTTATTGAATAACTAATATATATTTAGTATATATTATAGATCAAATACATCAATTATTCTAAGAAATAAAAAATGATTTTTGGTCATGGCCGGAACCAAATAACCAAATAGGATATTTATTATTGTAGTACAAATTGAGTGGTCTATGATGGACCATAAGATAAGATGGTCCATGTTATAAGGACCATCTTTTATCGCAAGTTACATAGTACTGTGAAGTAGTAGTTGGATTGTTTTGTCGGGTCAAAGTGAAATTGAAATGTTTGGAACATCTAACGTGCGTGTCTTCCAAACATTTCAGCAACTGTAACAATCTATTTTCCTTGTTCTTACCAAACAAACTCCATAGCTTCTTCTTCAATTTCAATTTCAGTTTCTCACATGCACAGTACTTTCAATCTCTTCAAGGTTAATATTCCTTCCACTCTTTTTTTTTTTTCATCATGCATCTCACATTCTTAATTATATAAATTATAAACCCCATTTCATTATTTTCTACTTTAATTCTCATGATTAATGTTTTTTTTTTCCTCTGAACTTCAATTATGTCTTGCTATGTTTTTTTTTTTAATCTAATCGTCAATTTAGCTTTTTTTTTTGTTGCCTTATTTAGTTCATTGGATGTGAATTTCTTTGTTGATTATGTGATGATGGATAATTAACTTGAAATGTTTTAAGGGTATTTTTTTTATAAAAAATTAATAAAAACAAATGGGAATGTTTCTGTTAATCTGTTCTGTGCTTCATTGTTTGATCATACTTGATGTTGAATTTTCTCAGTTTGACTTGTTGTATTCATGTAAGCCCAATTTGGATAATCAAATTAATTAAGCTCTTATCTTATAAGTGCTTATGTACAAGCTAGCTATTTCTATGACAAGATAAAATGAAGTCAAACTGTTTTCACGTAAGTTATTCTGTAGAGCTTATGAAAATATGCTGAAAACAACTTATGGGCATGTCACAAGCTGTTTCATAAGCTCGCTCAAATGGTATCGCAAGTGTTTATGCTAGTAAATAAACTCAAATAAGTCGTTCTAAACAGACTTTCACTGTATTGGTGAATCTAGTAGTCAATTTAGTGAATTTAAGTCATTGGATGAAGATTAGATGACTCACATTGTGACTTCTGCAAATACGGAAATTTGAATCTCATCAATCCGTTTTTAGTAACTTCTCAGATTGGTGACTGCAATAAATTTAGATTAGATGAAATCCACTGTAAGCATTAAATCTGGAATCATGCAGCTAAGAAATTACACATTTTACGCAGTCATGTGATGTGGACAGTCCACATTTCGGCTTTGGTAATTCGCGCTAAAATTCAAGTAGGAACTAGGAACACATGTAATCTAAAATTTGATCTTACAGTCCAGATCGACAACTATGTGATTGCGTGAATGTAGTGAATTCAAATCCGCAAACATTGCATGTTATTACAAACAATTGCATTATGCTTTTATCATTTTGATTGAAAGTTTGACCTGTTTTGTGACATTTTTGCATTAGGCAGTGTTTGTCCATACTCCAATGCAATCCTATATTCAAATTTTTTATTTATTTTTCTTCAAGAAACGAAGGATCTTTGAAGAAACTGGCTACTTCACGATGGTATTTAGTGGTAGTAACCTGTGATGTAGCACCTAAACAACGAATACTAATATTGATTTTTGTCTTTCAGGTGTCATAATATTGAGTGGAGCCTAGGATAAACTCTATGGCTCACTGCTCTATCAAGGATACCGGTATAGCGGAATCCCAGTTGAGTTGGTGGTATCTCGTATCATCTTACGAAGAACTCAAAACAGGGAAACAAAAGGTAAAAACCTCGGCCGAGAGTTTCAGTTGTCCGTACTGCCCCGAGAGGAAACAGGATTATAAGTTAAATGAACTCCTGAATCATGCCACCGGGATTGGTCGGAGTAGTTCAGAGAAGAGAAGTGCTAAAGAGAAGGGTAGTCATTTGGCTTTGGTAAAATATTTGGAGCAAGATCTTACTAGTAAGGATGGTGCATCGAGACCTATAGATCAAGGTGATCTGTTGTTAGTCTTATATTCCGTTTTAGTCGTCGTTTTAAGGTTAATTACATTACACATACTAATAAAACTAATTAATATTGTTACTTTTGATTAAATTATTTGCCTGGTAAATCAGCAGGACAACGATCTTTGCTAACACTAATTTTTGTCTTTCAGGTACGAACACAATAAGTCCAGGACAAACAGTAATGTCTCACTGTTCTATCAAGGATACCGATATAAGTTGGTGGTATGTAGATACAGCTTATGAAGAGCTCAAAAATGGAACTCGGAATGTGAAAACCTCTGACGGGACTTTCATATGTCCGTACTGCCCTAATAGAAAACAGGATTATTTGTACAGAGAACTCCTAGAACATGCTTTTATGGTTGGTCGGAGTAGTTCAGAAAAGAGAAGTGCAAGAGAAAGAGCTAATCATCTCGCTTTGTTGAAATATTTGGAAAAGGATATCACGAGTATGCCTGGACCGTCAAAGCCTGTCGATAAAGGTGATCCTGATCCTGCTGTTTGCGATATACTACGGAAATTTTTTCGTTCTATTTAATATATATTTTTCTGAGTAATTGAATAGGCTGAAACTATCCAATTCACAGTGATATTATTTTTTATACTATACATAAAAGGGATATCAGGATTTGGTGTAGTCTTTACTCTGTCAATTTGACCCTTAATTTAAACTTTTTTTTTTACTATTTTATCATTCTTTACCCAATCAAATAACTAATATTTTTTTCATCAACAATCAACTAAAATTTGTAAGTTGAATTATTTTTATAAAAAACGAAAAGACAGACACGTTAACGCCTGTTTGCATGCTAGTAATAGAATATTGATTCTCTAAAGCAGCATAGTAAAAATCAGTGCTAAAACTAACTTTTGTCTTTCAGGTACAAAATTGATAAGTCAAGGACAAACTGTCACGGCTCCATGCTCTAACAAGGATACTGGTTCAAGTGATCCTCGAATAAGTTGGTTGTATGTAGATAAATTTTATCAAGAACTCAAGAATGGAAGTCTCAAAGTGAGAATCTCAGACGAGGCTTTCACTTGTCCATACTGCCCGAAAATGAAAAAACCGGACTATGTGTACAGGGAAATCCTTGAACATGCTTCTGGGGTCGGTCAGAGTAGTTCACAAAAGAGAGGTATCAGAGAGAAGGCAACTCATCTGGCTTTAATGAAATATTTGAAACTGGATATTATATATGTGCCTGCTCCGACAAAACCTGTGATTGAAGGTGATTCTTCTGGTAAGTAAGCAATTGTTCTAAACTTCAGTTCAATATTTCCTAGTTACTGAATATACTGAATTTGACTAATTCAATTCACAATGATATTTAGTGGAAGTAACATGTGAAGAGATGCATTTTATCAAAATGTAACAATCGGTACTAAAACAATATTTTGTCTTTCAGGAGCCATGATACAAAGCCGAGAAGAAAATGCTCCGACTCGCTGCTCCGACAAAGATTCTGATAAAAGTGCATCTCAAATAAATTTAGGGCAATTAAAAAGAACATATGAACAGCTCAAAAAGGGGATTCAAAACGTGAGAACCTCAGATAAGACTTTCACTTGCCCATACTGCCCTAATAATAAAAAGATAAAACGGGATTACGTGTACAGGGAAATCCTTGAACATGCTTCCGGGGTGGGTTGGAGTATCTCACAAACTAGAACTGCCACTGAAAAGGCGGATCATCTGGCTTTGGTCAAATATTTGAAAAAGGATCTTATAAATGTTGGTGGTCCTTCAAAACCAACGGAGAGAGGTGATATTTTGCTCTGAATGAAACATTTATGAAAAAAAATTTCTGTTTAACCTTTCTTTCCAATTACTTACTGCCTCTGATCTTTTTTAAATGCCGCTTCTGTGAAGCACTTAACAAGAATCATTACTAACTCCTTATTTTGTTTTGCAGGCACCATAACGTCGAACCGAGGAGTAACTGTAACAGGTCACCACTCTGAGAAGGATACTAATAATAGTGCATCTCAAATAAATGCGTTGTTTGTAAATAAATCCTATGCAGAACTCAAGAAGGGAATTCACAAGGTCAAAACATCAGCAGATACTTTCTCATGTCCGTATTGCCCTAAGAGAAAATGTAATTATAGGTACAGCGAACTCCTTAATCATGCTTTAGGGGTAGGTCAAAGTGACGCACAAAGGAGAAGTGTATTAGAGAAGGCCAACCATCTAGCTTTAGTGAAATATTTGGAAAAGGATCTTATGACTATGAATGTGGAACGTCCATTAAAGCCTGCAAATAACCATTTGGAAAACAATCTTATGAATGTGGAACAAAATCGAACAAAACCAGTGAATGTTGTCAATTCTGAAATGCAGTTTGTATGGCCATGGACTGGGATTGTGGTTAATATTCCCACTAGCCAAACTGAAGATGGACGATGTATTGGTGAAAGTGGTTCCAAGCTAAGGGATGAATACCGAATAAGGGGTTTTAATCCACGTAGAGTCCGAACGCTTTGGAATTCATGGGGTCACACCGGAGCTGCAGTTGTGGAATTCAATAAAAGTTGGCTAGGGTTATATAATGCATTGGCATTTGAAAGGGCGCATGAATTAGATCGTCACGGGAAAAAGGACTGGCTTTCTTGTACTGAACAAAAATCCGGTCTTTATGCGTGGGTTGCCCGAGCTGATGACTACAAAGTGAACAACATAATCGGGGAGCAACTACAAAAGATGGATGTTAAAACAATACCTGAAATCATGGAGCAAGATGCTAGAAGGTTCAATAGACTCGTGCAGAGTATGCATAACATTCTTCAAGTAAAGAACAACAAGATAAAAGAAATGGAAGTAGTATGCAATGAAATTACACTTCGCATGGACATTGTGATGGGCGAAATAGACAGACTTGCTCAATCTCACAGTCAAGGTATCTATTATTATAGAAGCTGCATTAAGTTTTCTCTAAATTTTGATCATTACTTGCCAATCGTTTCTAAATGTTGTTTATAGACATTCTGCTAGATTTTTGAAACACATTTGCAACAATTTACTGTTTTAAACGACATTGAACTATTCAAATGACATTGTTTTATGTCATCATTGCTTGTATTTCAGAGATGAAGAAAATACAGTCAAGTGCAAATCAACACTTTCAGAGTGTTTTGAATGGTCATGAAAGGCTTAAGTTGCAACTGGAATCTCAGAAAAGAGAACTTGAGTTGCGAAGAATTGAACTGGAAAAACGTGAGGCACGTAATGAAAGTGAAAGAAAAAAGTTAGACGAAGAGATTAATAAGGTGCATTGCTTTTCTAATTTTGTTTCATCTTTTTTATCGTTATGTGACTCACATTCCTGTGAAATGAAGATCAAAGTGAAAATATTGTTTAAGGGTGATGAATTAAGATAATTTTTATTTTTCCGTTAGATTTTCCTTTTTTTTTTCCTCCAAACAAGGATCTTGCCGAGGAATCTATAAATCAAAAGTTTGGCATTTTTTATTTTTTGTTTTGAAATTCTTCAATAATAATAATTTGGTTAAGAATCTTGTTGAATGTTTCATTTAGGTCCATGCTTATGTTTTTTGCTTTTTCTAGACTGCAACGAAAAATCACTTTCTTCAAATGGCTGCTCTGGAGCAACAAAAAGCTGGTGAAAATGTTTTGAAACTTGCTGCAGATCAAAAGGTCCGTATAATTTGTTTTAATGCTTTTTTAATATCCAAAAGTGTTAATGTCAGGATTAGTTCTGTTTATGGTTCGGTTCAGGAAGGAAAACCGAGTCGCATTAGGTAAAACTGATCCGAACCATATTCGGTAAACTTAAACCAAACCGTTGAGGGTTTGTCCCGGACCCAATTGGTATACACTGAACTAGTGCACCAAGTATATATGCCAGTTCAGTGGTTTTGAACCAAAACGACCTTTTCGGCGTGGTTTGGTTTAACGGTTTGATTCGGTTTTTGGTTTTATTAACAGTCTTAGTCAGCATCAAAGTGGCAAGCTGATAATGATACTTGACTATCTATTTATCCAGCGGCAAAAAGAACAACTCCATGCCAAAATCATCCAGCTTGAAAAACAACTAAATGTGAAACAAAAACTGGAATTGGAGATTCAGCAACTAAAAGGAAAATTAAATGTCATGAAGCACATGGAAGATGATGGAGAACATGATGTTCTGGATATGATGGATGCCTTACATATAGATTTAAGAGAGAAGGAACAGTCACTTCGAGACATGGACGCATTGAACCAAACTCTGATCATTAAAGAGCGTAAGAGCAATGATGAACTGCAGGAAGCTCGAAAGGAATTGATTACTGTAATTTTTCTAATTTTTCTAATGATTTGTGTTTTGAAATTTCTTTCCTCGCATCTTTTAAACTCTCTTGGATTTTTATCTATCACAGACTATTAAAGAGATGTCAAGTCGTGCCGATATTCGTGTGAAGAGAATGGGGGAGCTAGACTTTAGACCATTTCTAGAAGCTATGAAGAAAAAATATAATGAAGATGTTGCAGAAGATAGAGCTTCTGAACTGTGTTCGTTATGGGAAGAGTATCTGAAGGACCCTGACTGGCATCCATTTAAAATTTCTACAATCGAAGGGAAACATCAGGTTGTATTACAAAATTGACCGTTGGATTGAAAAATCATATCATATAGATAATCTATGTAAATTTTTACCTTATTCTAAAATGATTTTATGTGCCACTGAAGTACGTCAAGATTAATGTCATTTGATAAAAGCACGTAAGACCTAAAACTTGACACACCTCGTGCTACTTGTTTTGGAAAATATTTTTTAATAGAGCAAACTGATCTACACAATGGATTTCATTTTCATTTTAACCTATAAGTACATTGCATTATTTTCTCTATATATTTTCCTTGTGAAACTTACCTTCTTCGTGCTTTCTTTGAATTTCAGGAAGCTATAGACGATGAAGATGAAAAGCTGAATGAACTGAAAAACAAGATGGGTGAAGAAGTTTACAAAGCTGTGGTGGCAGCATTGAAAGAGATAAATGAATATAATCCAAGTGGGCGGTACATAACCTCGGAATTATGGAATTATGCAAAGGGAAAGAGAGCGACTTTGCAAGAAGGAGTGCAAGTTTTATTGAAGCAGTGGAAATTGCATAGACAAAAAAGGGGAATGATATGAAGCCTGGTATGTTTCTAATGGAATATGAAACTGCATTTTGCTTTTGAACTGTATAGCTAGAAAAAGATTTTACTGATGCGTATATACGCACATACACTACAAGTCCTTTCTTAAAATTCCAATTTTATAGTATTCACAACATTTAAGTCCTGTTTGGATAAACGGTATAATTAAGCACCTGTAACATAAGCTCTTATCATATAAGTGGTTATGTACAAGTTATTTCTATAATAAATAAAGGATAAAATAAAGTCAAATTATTTTAATATAAGCTACGGTATAATTAAGCACCTATAACATAAGCGCTTATCATATGAAAGGATAAAATAAAGTCAAATCCTGAAGCCTGGGCGTGCCCCTCCGAAGGACATCGCCCCTAGCAATCATCTGAAAGCACAGATAGCTTATATAAATGACCAATCTTATAGATTCACCACTTCGCTTTGTCCCAAAGCTCGCGCTTGGGGGGCTGTGGACCGTCATAATATTCCTAAGGGCTCGAAAGCCCTCTAGAAAGGCTTGGGCGCCCTCCAAAAGGGCTCCTGAGGCCTGAGCACACCCTCCCAGAGGCGCCGCCTCAACCAGCTTCTAGAAGCATCTAGAACATGGTGAAAAGACTTAAGGCCCAGCTTGCCTGGGGCTTAAGTCACCCGGAAATAGGCCCATAGAGAGCTGTAAATACTACTCTTGGGATCATTCCCAAGGCATCACAAAAACAGTCTAAACCCTAGATTCTATTATTGTATTCACTGCGAGTACAGATAAAATAAAGTCAAATTATTTTTATATAAGCTATAAGTTGTTTTCATAAGCTATCTTGAAAAGCTTATGGAAATAAAGATGAAAACAACTTATAGACAGGGCATAAGTTGTTTCCATAAGCTCTCCAAAATAGTCCCATAAAGGCTTATGTCAGTAAATAAATTCAAATAAGTCAATCCAAGCATATCTTTGGTTTTATTCTCCCCTGCCTAATTTTTTTTTTTTGAATCGGCAAATATTATTAAATGCCATCCCCGCAAGACGCAAGGTATGGACGAAATAAGATACAAATGGTGCCGCGTATAGACGGTACACCATAACCACCTAAAAACACCCTTGAAGATAAACCCACCTAAATACATCACCACCTAAAACAGACTCCTTCACAAAAAACAAGCACTGTAAACATGATATCCAGCACCGCCCATCGTCACTACTCACCCCCAAAGAACACCCTCAAATTAAAACTCCCATACTCCCAACACCCAAGCTGAGCCACATATTGAAGAGCACCTGACCAAAGGATCATGCAGCTTCCATAACCTCGTGACCTCCGATCCACCGAAAGAGCACAAAACAAAAGCCCAAAAACCAACTTGATTTTGAGTATAATTGGTTGTATATAATTGAGTTTGAAGTAAAGTGGTTTATATTTAGATTTAGATTTTTTACTCTGAATGCAAGTTGCGTGTAAAAATTAGTGGTAACTTTTCAACTCAATGCAAAAACTTATATTACTCGTCAAACTAAGGTTCAATTTGGCAATTGCATTCACATAAACCACAAGTATGTTCACTAAAATCACATTTGACATGAGATTATAAAAATTCTGGTATTTTATGATGTAATTGTGGATCATGTTGCTGAAAGGTTGGTGTTGGCTGCAGGAATCATCACACATTGTTTTCTCGAAGGGAATTGTGCGGTTGAACATATTTAGGAAATACATCATATATTTGGCTTCACTTGACACTTCATGCTTCTGTGGAGTTCTTTCTATCGTCACTGCTTTCATAACCACTAGCTTTGTGCTTATGCTTATTCATTTAGGTGAAGTTCGAACTTAAACCTAAACTTTTAAGCCCATAAATTTGTACACTGAATGTAAAATATGTTGTACCATATTTAATAAACATCATTCCTGTTAACTTTTGCTTTCATTAATTTGATTTTATGTATTCAACAAGGTGGATGTATTTAAGTCTCTAATTTGAACATTTTGTTTTTGTGGTGGCATTAAAGTAGAGACATAATTTGTGGAGTTCTAGATTTGGCATAAGAAACATAATCAATAGTAAGGTTTTTGAGACATTATTACAAAATTAAATGATATACTCAACTTGATAAGTAAACGATTAGCAATGGAGTAAGGTATATGTCTAAATCTTAAAGCTAGATATATGCTAAACTATAGTAAATATTACATTCAAATAAAAAATGAAACAATGTTAATGTATGCTAGCATTTCTTTATAAATATTACTTTAATATTTAATATCAAGGGAATTTGTGAAAGACATTACGCAAGGTATACTTTGATACCAATCTACAAAAAGACAAATACAGTTAATTAATTGATTAACTCTAACACACACCAATTTGCATAATCTTTTCTCTTTTTCTACTTTAGCTTTTCGGCGCTACCAAGCGTGATTTTAACAACATGCATGCATCAAACAACACACTTTTGTCAAATTTCAACTCTTACTAGTAACTTATCATATCATCATAACGATTCAATTAATCAGATCCTAATAACAACTTAACTAAACCAAATTGGTATAAAACTCTATTTTATAAAAAAAAGAACGTACTACAAAGCTAAAAAAGAGAATAAAGACAAACACACTTGATCCAGTCTTGTCACATAATAATATATTACATAATGTAGAATATATAGAACCATAGCTGCGGGCTAGTGAATTTGAACTTTGAAGCCACTTCAGCTCCCTACAAATTTCACATAATCTTTCCCTCCATTTTCTCTCTAAAAACTAAAAAAGTTAAAACCCATTATACCAAATACCAAACAAACCTTATCAAACAAGACAAATAAAAGCCTAAAAGCATCACTAGTCACTATCATAATGCTACTTTTTTTCTTCCATTTTTTGCTCCACCTTGTTTCCCTCTATCCACATGCCAAGAAATATTCAAAATTACTAGTACTAGTATAAAAAAGTGCTTTTATAATTTTTCTTCCTTAGACTCGAAAATTCTTGCCAGTGAAAGTTTGACCAAATTGCCAATTAGAGGGAACAATATTCCAAGAAGTTGAAGTACGTTTATCACTTGATGTAACCCTAAAAGAAAGTGATTGACCAACCAAAACAGAATTTGATTGCCAATTTTGCCCCCAGTTACGACTCATACTCATCCAACCAGTTTTTGAACCTTTAACACTAGTCTTCACTATATCACCTGCACCTGCAACGTTGGTGATTAGAACCAAGTTGAAGTAACGAAAGCCGTTGATTGTGTATCTTATTCCTCCTTGTTTTCTGCATGGTACCCTACATGCACATCAAAGGACATGAGTATTTTCAACAAGGGTATAAAGTTGTAATAAAACACAACATCATGGGCAATAAAATATAAGTTAACTATACTAGTACGTACAAGAGTGATAGAAAAGTAGATTCTAAATTTTGTTGTTTCGTGAGTAGTGTAAATATGCGGCAAAATGAGTGGTTTGTTAAAAAACATGAACCGGGTTTAGATGAACGGTTCAGACCCATTGAAATGATTCCCACTCATCTAAATCAACGATTATGATTGTTCTTTTTGTCTGTAAATGAAGTGGTAGATACCGTTGAAACTTACATGCAACCTCGAAGTTTTGAGTTTGAACTATGTCAATCTAAAAATATCAACGTTCTCAGTTAAACTAAACTTAATAGATGTGATTGGTTTACTTTTAATTTTGTCCTATCTAATTATAGTATTTTTTTAATATTAATAGTACTCATTATATTTGTTGAAGGAATGAAAATAGTAGTGATATTAATTTTTAGTATCTTTACAAAAAATTTAAAAAGATACCATCAATCATACTGCATGATTTTTTTTTTTTATGAAAACAAGTTTTCTGTACAATTTCTTCCATAGTAATACTGATTTAAATTTAAATAAAAAAATAAAAGAGGCATGGGAAAGAAAAATGTAAAAAAGTAAAATATGAGAGATGTATAAAATAAATTAAAAGAACAATCATCAACTACTATTTTCACCAATTTTTTGAGAGGTATAAAATGAACTTAGGCTTATTTTATCAAGAAAGAAATATTAATGAAATTTTGGAGTGAAAGTAAACAAGAGTAGTTACCTGCGGTAAGAAACAGGAACGATACCAGCACGATATTGAGCAATTTTGAGGAACATAGGCATAGCAAGATCAAAGTGTGGTCGTGGAGGGTTACACCAACCTCCATTGTCACTTGGTTGAGCAAAATTTGGTGGACAAAAATTTGTAGCAGTTACCAATATTGAAGGACTTCCAGGGTGGCACCAACTAGGATCATTTGAACACTTTAACTCAAAACACGAGCCACAACTCAAACCGTTGTTGAATAGTGCTGTGCTTAATGCTGCTGTGTTCACACCATAACCTTGACTATACAAATTCCCATATCCACATGCTCCACCTAAAATGTAACCAAATTTTAACATTAGCACAAAAAAATAACATTAAACGAAGATATAAGAGACATTTGATATGTTGCAACGCAAGTTTGAATCTGCTAGGCATTTTAGAACAAAAAATAAAAAAAATTGTGGCATGGTTGGTGGTTATTTTTTTCTAGTACTGACCCATTGTTCCGGAGGCGTCGCTGCCGCCGTAGAAGGTGGCGTGAGCGGTTTGCCATGCTCCGCCGGTGTAGACACCGGGGAGTCTGGCTTCGGTTGAAGTGAGGAGAAGGGTTAAAAAGGTGAAAATGGTGGTGATGTTGAGCCTAGTCATTGCTCTGTTTTTGAGTGTGGAAAAGGGAGAGTTTGTGTTTTTGAGGAGGGAAAATGGAGTGGTGGTATTTATAGAGAGAAAAAAATGTGGACCTATGAGAAGTGTGAATAAAGAGAAAATGGGACATGTTAGGTTAATATAATAAAGTTATATCAAATGAAAACCTAGTATTTTGTCACAATCAATACTTATGTAAAACTAATTTATATTGATAATGCATTTTTTATGTATAATTTAATTTTGACTCATTATGTAAATAATTTACAGTAAATTTTAGTTATATAAAGAATTTCAGAAGTATTGTAATTAAAGTGGAATATTTTTAATAATACAAAGATTACAATAGATTAACAGTGCATAAGATAAATTCCTCTACAAAAAAAGTAACCATGTATAGTTCAAATCATAAAGAAATAAATAAAATAGATTAATTTTGATACACACTATCAATCTAAAATATTTACACTTTCAACAAATTACAATGATTCATATGTGTGATTTTAAAAATAGTTGTGGTTTAAAGGCAAATAATTTTTAAGATCGAACGATTGAAGAACAATATAAAAAATCTTACATCTAGGGTGTATATTAATTAAATTGTAAATAAAATTAAAAAATTGAGAGTAATTTTTTAGTTTAAAATCCCACCTAATCTCACAATACACCTCAAATTTATAGTTTAAAATCCTATTATAATTTTATATTATTTTTTACAACAAAAAAGTAGAAAAGAAACTGTGGCAATGCAGAATCAGAACACTTGTTGCATAAAGTGAAATAGTGGTAATACTCTGACACAAGCACAATGTCATAAATATTTGCAAAGACACTCTAAAAAGTAACCGATATTTATGCTCTTACATTTTGCCATATTATAAAAATATTTTGAAAATATTGTATGATATTAGAGATTGATGATTTCTTATTGGGTGACATGTATTGGGTTAACGCCCTTTAAGCTCTTTTGTTTTTGCATTGCGTTGATTAAAATGTTGGTCAATTCATTTGTTGTTTGTGTTTAGCGGTAATGGGAATTCAACAAACTTCACTAATAAGAAGGGAATGGTGAGAAGTGAAAATTGGGCAAAGAGGACTATGGCATGTGGGGTGGATATTGAGTCATGATGAGTGTGTGCAGGGGACAAAAGAAGTTAGGACCCTTGAGGACCAAAAGGCTGAAATCAAATCTCTTTGCTTCATATGCAAGATCTGCTACCAAAATTAAAACATTTGAACAATTTCGATTTTATAATTTTTGGATTCTTCACTTTTTTTTGTTATTTTACTCGTCTGTCTCAATGTCTCAAGGATGAAATTTGAAAGTTGAAGAGTAGGTTTGCTTGGACTTTGGTCAAAAGTTACTGAAATGTAAGATTCTGAAATCTGAATTTCAGTTTGTTGTGGTTGATAATGGCTGTATATATATACTGATAGATATACATGAATTTGTACTTTCATACTTGATGTTTTTTTGGACAGTTTGACTTTGAAGCAATATTTAAGAAATAGAACCATAATTCTTCTACATCATTGTTGAATGTTTGGTACACTAGACTATCCATTATTATCATGACTACGCGCTTTTTTTTAATCAAAATTTAAATTACAACACAAGTTCATTATTTTAAAGATCATGTTAAAGAGTGTCATTAAACGTTTTAAATTAAGAAAACAATATTTGAAAAAGTTGAATACTCAATTTCTGATGTATTGCATAAATAAATTTTTATAAATACTTAATTTTAAGGTCTTTAAAGAGTGTTTCAAGGTGCTCGTTAACATTTTCTTTATTTTACACACTGTACACTTTCAAGGTTTAAACGAGATCTTATCATTAAAGCGATGTTTAAAAAGTCTGTTTGGTCAAATAGTTTAAGTAAACAATATTATTTTAGAAAATGTTAACAAACGCCCTTAGATCATTGTTTAAACATCCAAAAATAGTAATTTTTACCCAATTAGGAGGAGCCAAGTGAGGGAGGGTCTAGTAACTTCCCCCAAATATGAGATGTATTTTGGTATCTTCCTATGTAATTTTATTTTATTTTTTTTGGTGGGGGGAGCCACTGCTCCCTTGACTCCTTAAAAGCTCCCCCACTACCCATACTACGAGTGATCTATTTATAAAAATATGATTCAAAATAAATATGTTTTTTTTACAATTTTCAATACAATATTAATTAATGTTTTTATTTGTACCAACTAATATTATTTTTGTATCACTCTAATATTGTACTCTCAAGTTAATATCTTTTATTTTACATATATGATAATGGTAAGTACAATGGTAAGTACATTAATACTAATTCAATAAATGGTTGTGTACCCTAATGCCTAGGGGTGAGAATTAGCTGAACCGAGAGAGATTTTGCTTAGCTAAATTGAGAGAGATTTTGCTTGGCCGATGACTGACCTGTAATATATCATAGACTTATTTTATAGGTTTGGTTCTAACTTTTGAAATGGGGAGGGTGTGTGTGTGTCAAGAGAAAGGTATAAGGTAGAGTTAGAATAGCCTTATGAAATGGAAAAGTCCCATTAACTATGTACAAATATTTTTCTATATTTTCAACTACATAGTCAATTTTTCTTTTTCTTGAGGTGAGCTACATAGTCAAAATTTATCCACACAATAAGCCGGAAAGACTAAATTAAAGAAAAATACTTATAAAGAATCTGTTAATAGTAAAAATCAAGTAGAATTACGACGTCCACTAAGCAAAGTTTTAGAATTAAAGTATTTCATATATGACTTATAAGAAAAGGCATAGACAATTGCCAAACGCCAATGTTGAATGAAACATTGTTAGACTTCACATTATATACTAAATTGGTGTCTGTCTAGTTCACATGAACTGTGCAAAGTGCAAACATAGAACAAACTATCATTTTAATTATAATTTATAAAGTGTTCCTATTCTATAAAGAAGAAAATATAATAAAGTGTTCCTATTCTATTTCTACCACTAAATCTACAATATATTATGAAGTCTTTCACACTTCATAGAGCTTCAATTAAGCGTAACTGCCAAAGTGGAATAAATTGAAGGTTTTTGTAGATGTAGTTATAGTTAAGTGGGTCCCAATTAATTCCAGCGCATTTATCGGTCCACGTATTACGCCATGTCTTTGCCGTACCTTTTGGAGACGCCGTTGAGCCTTTCCGTACATGCAAGTCTTGCATACTGTAGTTATTTATGATTCACTATCTCTTTATGTTCATCTTCCAAGTAGTAGTAAATAATGCAACAATTTTATCATAGCACAATAATTTTACAGACTTCATTCTTAGAACATTTTTGATGTTTTTTATTTTATTTTACCATTTGATGGATCCAGTATAACTTGTACTTCATTTTTAATTTGGATAACACCACTTATTCTTATATCTTATCTATATGAATAAATTGTTTATCGATAAAAAAAACTATTTCAATGAATCATTTAACAATGACTTTGCCGTAACATTGAAAATAAATTTGTATATGCTTCAAATACACACAAACATGGAGAGACATGCTGTTATTTGGACCATTTGGGCGTCCCAGAATGATCTAATTTTTGCTGGTGGCTTATTCCGTGAGGAGCTAGTGGTGGACAGAGTAAAACTCTTAGCTTGGAAGTGGTTCATGGCTAAGTGCTCTGCTAGTTCCTACTCTCTCTATGAGTGGGAGGCACAACCCGTCCTATGTTGAAATCGGTAGGGTTTTGCGGTGGTTGTTTTTTTTTCTTCTGGTGTTGCTGGGGTTTCGGTGGGGTTGTATCTCCCCTACCTTCCCGGTGTGGCTCCCAGGCTTCCTCTTTGTCTTTTTGTTGCCTGCAGGTGTTTGCTGTCGCTTTTAGCTATCGGCTTTTTGGTGGCTCTCTTGTTTCTTTTTTTGCTGCTTTAGAGTGGTTGTGTGTGCGCCTCCGGCCCCGTCTGTGGGGTTGGGGCGTTATCCTAGGTGGTGGTTGGTCAGAGCGTCGTTGTGACGACTATTTGATGTATTGTACATTATCTTCTTTTATATTTATATATATATATATATATATATATATATAT